>WBZL01000054.1_pt1 | contig 103330 bp, 94 predicted proteins | sample 5204291 | NCBI WGS metagenome assembly WBZL01 (sample SAMN12344345, study PRJNA552823) | activated sludge metagenome | biome: Activated sludge suspended growth; feature: Nitrification reactor; material: Wastewater; isolation source: activated sludge from nitrification reactor of wastewater...
AGCGGTCGGCCAATCTAACGAGCAGATCGCGCTGCCGGCGGGCGTGGGCAGCGTCGGCCAGTTGCATGCCCATCTCGCCGCGCGCGGCGGCGCCTGGGAGGTGCTGGCGACGACGAAAAACCTGCGCATCGCCATCAACCAGAAAATGGCGGCGATGGATGCGCTTGTGAAGGACGGCGACGAAGTAGCCTTCTTTCCGCCCGTAACCGGAGGCTAGGTTGAAGATCTCCGTCCAGGCCGAGGATTTCGATGTCGGCGCCGAGTGCGCCGCGATGGCGCGCGGGCGCATGGACATCGGCGCGCTGGCGAGCTTTGTCGGCCTGGTGCGCGATTCGAACGACGGCGCCGGCGTCGTGCGGATGACGCTGGAGCACTACCCCGGCATGACGGAGAAGTCGCTGGCGGAAATCGTCGAGCAGGCGCGCGGACGCTGGGATGTCATGGACGCGACGGTGATCCACCGCATCGGCGCGCTGAAGCCGGGCGACAACATCGTGCTGGTGGTCGTGGCGAGCGCGCATCGCGGCGATGCCTTCGCCGCCTGCGAGTTCATCATGGACTACCTGAAAACCCGCGCGCCCTTCTGGAAGAAGGAAGAAACGCCCGAGGGCGGCCGCTGGGTCGATGCGCGCGCGTCGGACGACGCCGCGGCGGAGAAGTGGCGGTAGGTCGGGCTTCAGCCCGACATCGGTGCCGGATCGACCGCCCATGTCGGGCTGAAGCCCGACCTACCGGATTCCCGCTTGCGCACCCCAGGAGTACTTCCTCAGGGCAGCTTCGCTAGCCCTTCAGGGCGCGGGAATGACGTTACTGAACCTTGACGCTCTTCCCCTTGCCGGCCCCGCCTATTCCGCCCATCCCGCCCATGTTGCTGAAGGCGGCGGTGGAGGCCTTGGCGATCTGCTCGAAGGCGTCCTTGGCGTTGCCGAAGGCCTGCTGCATGGTGGCGAAGGCATCCTGGCCGCCGCCGGGCAGGCCGCTCACCGACATCATTTTCTTGAAGTTATCCATCATTTCCTGGCTGGAACCGGCCATCTGCAGGCCGAGCATGCGGTTGAACTCGGCCTGGGCTCCTGCCGTGATCTCCGCCATCTGGCGCATGGCCTCCATCATCTTGCTGGAAGTCTCCTGGGCGAACTGCGTGCGCAGGGCCAGCGCCGCCTGGGGATCCTTCGCCTCGGTCAGCGCCCGCGCGTTCTTCACGCTTTCCTCGAATAGGGTGCGCGCCGTCTCCACCTGAAGTTCCATGATGCGCTTGGAGTTTTCCAGCGACATCTGCGTCAGTTTCATGGCTGCATCGATGGTTTTCTGGTGCATCTCGCTCATCTGTTCCTTGCTCATGGCGCTTCCTCCCGGAGAATGGTGGCTAAACACACGCGAATATCATGCGCCGATTGGACCGGCTTGAAAACCCCCGCTGCCAGCCCCATTTACCAGCAAGACACCGTTTTTGAAAGAAAATCATGCGCTTCGACAAATTCACCACCAAGTTTCAGCAGGCCCTGGCCGATGCCCAGAGCATCGCCGTGGGCAGCGACCAGCAGTTCATCGAACCGAGCCACCTGCTGCTGGCGCTGCTGCGGCAGGACGACGGCGCCGCCGCTTCGCTGCTGGCGCGCGCCGGCGTCAACGTCGCGGCGCTGAAGGGGGCGGCGGAAAAGGCCGTGGCGCGCCTGCCCAAGGTGGAAGGCCACGCCGGCGAGGTGCAGATCGGCCGCGACCTCGCCAACCTGCTCAACCTGACGGACAAGAACGCGCAGAAGCGTGGCGACCAGTTCATCGCCTCGGAGATGTTCCTGCTGGCCCTGGCTGATGACAAAGGAGAAGCCGGCCGCCTGCTGAAGGAACACGGCCTGCAGAAGAAGGCGCTGGAGACGGCCATCGAGGCGGTGCGCGGCGGCGAGAGCGTCGGCAGCCAGGAGGCGGAAGGGCAGCGCGAGGCGCTGAAGAAATACACGCTGGACCTGACCGAGCGCGCCCGCCAGGGCAAGCTCGACCCGGTGATCGGCCGCGACGACGAGATCCGCCGCACCATCCAGATCCTGCAGCGGCGCACCAAGAACAACCCGGTGCTGATTGGCGAGCCGGGCGTCGGCAAGACGGCCATCGTCGAGGGCCTGGCGCAGCGCATCGTCAACGAGGAAGTGCCGGAGACGCTGAAGGGGAAACGCGTGCTCTCCCTCGACATGGCGGCGCTGCTGGCCGGCGCCAAGTACCGCGGCGAGTTCGAGGAGCGCCTGAAGTCGGTGCTGAAGGAAATCGCCCAGGACGAAGGCCGCATCATCGTCTTCATCGACGAACTGCACACCATGGTCGGCGCCGGCAAGGCGGAAGGCGCCATGGACGCCGGCAACATGCTCAAGCCGGCGCTGGCGCGCGGCGAGTTGCACTGCGTCGGCGCCACCACGCTGGATGAATACCGCAAGTACGTCGAGAAAGACGCCGCGCTGGAGCGCCGCTTCCAGAAGGTGCTGGTGGACGAGCCGAGCGTCGAGTCGACCATCGCCATCCTGCGCGGCCTGCAGGAGAAATACGAGCTGCACCACGGCGTCGAGATCACCGACCCGGCCATCGTCGCCGCGGCGGAACTGTCGCACCGCTATATCACCGACCGCTTCCTGCCGGACAAGGCCATCGACCTCATCGACGAGGCGGCGGCGCGCATCAAGATGGAAATCGACTCCAAGCCGGAAGTCATGGACCGGCTCGACCGCCGCCTGATCCAGCTGAAGATCGAGCGCGAGGCGGTGAAGAAGGAGAAGGACGAGGCCTCGAAGAAGCGCCTCGACCTGATCGAGAGCGAAATCGGGCGCCTGGAGAAGGAGTACTCCGACCTCGACGAGGTGTGGAAGGCGGAAAAGGCGCAGGTGCAGGGCACCGCCCACATCAAGGAGGAGATCGACCGCGTCCGCGCCGAGATCGCGAAGCTGCAGCGCGAGGGCAAGCTGGAGAAGGTGGCCGAGCTGCAGTACGGCAAGCTGCCGCAGCTCGAGGCGCAGCTGAAGGCCGCGGAGAAAGTCAGCCCCCAGGACACGGCGAAGAAACTCCTGCGCACCCAGGTCGGCACGGAGGAGATCGCCGAGGTGGTCTCGCGCGCCACCGGCATCCCGGTCAGCAAGATGATGCAGGGCGAGCGCGAGAAGCTGCTGAAGATGGAAGAGCGCCTGCACGGCCGCGTCGTCGGCCAGGACGAGGCGGTGCGCCTGGTGTCGGACGCCATCCGCCGCTCGCGCGCCGGGCTGTCGGACGAGAACCGGCCCTACGGCTCCTTCCTCTTCCTCGGCCCGACCGGCGTCGGCAAGACCGAGCTGTGCAAGGCGCTGGCGGAGTTCCTCTTCGATTCCGAGGAGCACCTGATCCGCATCGACATGAGCGAGTTCATGGAGAAGCATTCCGTCGCCCGCCTGATCGGCGCGCCGCCCGGCTATGTCGGCTACGAGGAGGGCGGCCATCTGACGGAAGCGGTGCGGCGCAAGCCCTACAGCGTGATCCTGCTCGACGAGGTGGAGAAGGCCCATCCGGATGTTTTCAACGTGCTGCTGCAGGTGCTCGACGACGGCCGCATGACCGACGGCCAGGGGCGCACGGTGGACTTCAAGAACACCGTGATCGTCATGACCTCCAACCTCGGCTCGCAGATGATCCAGCAGATGTCGGGAGACGACTACCAGGTGATCAAGCTGGCGGTGATGGCCGAGGTGAAGACCTATTTCCGCCCGGAGTTCGTCAACCGCATCGACGAGCTGGTGGTGTTCCACGCGCTGGACGAGAAGCACATCGCCTCCATCGCGAAGATCCAGCTCGGCTATCTGGAGAAGCGCCTGGCGAAACTGGAGATCAGGCTGGACGTGTCCGACGCCGCGCTGGCGGAACTGGCCAAGGCCGGCTACGACCCGGTGTTCGGCGCGCGGCCGCTGAAGCGCGCCATCCAGCAGTTCATCGAGAACCCGCTGGCGAAGCGCATCCTCGAGGGCGATTTCGCGGCGGAGGACACGATCCGCGTCGACGTGAAGAAGGGCGCGATCGGCTTCGAGAAGGCCTGACAGGCATAGGGTCATTGCGAACGGCGGGCTTTGCCCGCCGTTTTTTTTGCCCGCTTGCGGCGATAATGCGGAGCATAACAACGACCCGCACGACCCCGACATGCACGGCACCGCCACGACCGTCCCCATCCGCAGCGACCTGCGCGTCATCAGCCTGATCGGCTTCGCCCACGGCACCTCGCATTTCTTCCACCTGCTGCTGCCGCCGCTGTTCCCGTGGCTGATGCCGGAATTCGGCCTCAGCTTCACCCAGGCCGGCGCGATGATGACGGTCTTCTTCGTCGTCTCCGGCGTCGGCCAGGCCCTCTCCGGCTTTATCGTCGACCGCGTCGGGCCGCGCCGCGTGCTGCTGGCCGGCATCGCCTGCTTCGTCCTGGCCGGTCTGCTGCTCAGCTTGGCAAACGGCTACGCCATGCTGCTCGCCGTCGGCGCGCTGGCCGGCCTGGGCAACAGCGTCTTCCATCCGGCCGATTTCACCGTGCTCAACCGCAAGGTGAGCAATGCGCGCCTGGGCCATGCCTTCTCGGTGCACGGCCTGTCGGGCAACATCGGCTGGGCGATTGCGCCGGTCTTCCTCACCGGCATTGCCGCGGCGGCGGGCTGGCGCGCGGCGGCGCTGGGGGCGGCCGGGCTGGGCGCCCTCGCCTGGCTGGTGGTCTGGCTCGGCCGCGACGCCACGCAGATGGAGGCGGCCGACGCGAAAGTCAGCCCCGGCGGCACGGCGAGCACGTTCGGTTTTCTCGGCGCCGGCGCGGTGTGGATGTGCTTCCTGTTCTTCCTGCTGGTCACCACCGCCTTCGGCGCGCTGCAGAACTACGCCACGCCGCTGATGCAGAACGTGTATGGCCTGCCGGTGGCGGCGGCCGCGGCGACGCTGTCGTTCTTCCTGCTCGGCGGGGCGGCCGGCATCGCGGTGGGCGGCGTGCTGGTCAGCCGCGGCGCCGCGCACGACCGGCTGATCGCGGCATCACTGAGCGCAGCGGCGCTGGTTGCGGTGCTGATCGCCAGCGGCGTCCTGCCCGCCTGGAGCGTTTCGATGGCGATGGGCGCGATGGGCTTCTTCGGCGGCATTGCCGGCCCTTCGCGCGACCTGCTGGTGCGCCAGGCCGCGACGGCGCGTTTCGGCCAGCAGGCCTTCGGCCGGGTGTATGGCTTCGTCTATTCGGGGCTGGATACCGGGCTGGCGGTGTCGCCGCTGGTGTTCGGCCCGCTCATGGATGCCGGACGCTTCGGCACCGTGCTGGCCGGCGTGGCGTTGTTGCAGGCGCTGGCGATCCTGACGGCGCTGAATGTCGGCCGGCAGAGCCGTTCGACTCAGGCCGCCTGAACGGCCGGGCCGGCTTCGCGGCCGGCCACGACGACGCGGTTGCGGCCTTCGTGCTTGGCGCGATAGAGCGCGGCATCGGCGGCGGCGACGAGCCCGGCCGGCAGGCCTTCGTTGCCCACATGCATGCTGGCCACGCCGACGCTGACGGTGACGTGATCGGCGACTTTCGAGCCGCTGTGCGGCAGGCGCAATGCCTCGACGGCGGCGCGGATGCGCTCGGCGACGATGAGGGCGCCTTCCGGCTCGGTGGCCGGCATCAGGATGGAGAACTCCTCGCCGCCGTAGCGGGCGACGGCGTCGCTGGCGCGCTTGACCACGCCGGTCATTGCTTCGGCCACCTGCCGCAGGCATTCGTCGCCGCCCTGGTGTCCGTAGGTGTCGTTGTAGGGCTTGAAGAAATCGACGTCGACCATGAGCAGCGAGAGGGTGCGCGATTCGCGCGAGGCGCGCCGCCATTCCATCTTCAGGGTGTCGTCGAAGCTGCGCCGGTTGGCCACGCCGGTGAGGCCGTCGCGCGTGGCAAGCCGCTGCAGTTCATCCTGCGCCTGTTTTTGCGCCGTCATGTCGCGCAGGGTTTCCACCACGGCGACCAGCTTGCCGGATTCGTCGTAGATGGGGCCGGCGTCGATGGCGAGATAAAGCCGTGTCCCGGCCTGCGGCATGACGCACCAGTTTTCCACCTTGCGGCCATGCGCTGCGATGGCATCGTCGCCGGCATGGTCGTGCTCGACGTAGAGGGCGTCGATTTCCTCCGTGCGGCCTTGCGCGATCAGGTCGGCCAGGCAGGGGCGGGGCGTGTCGTAGAAGCCGCGCCAATGCTCGCGGGTGCCGAGGACTTCGCCGGCCTGGATGCCGGTGAGCCGCTCACAGGCCTTGTTCCAGATGATGACGCGGCAATCGGGATCGATGACGAAAGTCGGCACCACCAGGTGCTCCATCAGCCGGATGGAGAAGTCCAGTTCATCAACATGCTGATTTTCCTTGATTCCCGCTTGCCAATCGGCCATGTACCCCCCCCGCCATACCTGTCGGTCCCTGCGTCTTGTTACGGCGCCGGCGGTGATTACTTTAGTGATAAGGGGCTAGGGCGTGTTCTCAATCATTCTGTCGCACCAACAGAATGATTGAGAACACGCCCTAGAAAGGCAGGCGGCGTTTCGGGGTTTTCTCGGAAGCGGGGGCGCCTGGTTCGGTTCCGGCCGGGTTTTCAGCCATGTGCCGGACAGGCTTGCGCGGCCGGTTCTTCTCTTCGCTGGCGAAGCGCACCTTGCCGTGCAGCACGCAACCGCGCATGCCTGGGTCGCAGGCGGCGCCCTGCACCAGTTGGCAGGTGCCGTTCAGGTCGTGGGGACAGCTCCAAGCGCTCATGAGCGGATTGTATCCCGCAGCCTGCCGACCTCGCCGTGGCGGAAGCAGTCGACGACATGGTCGTTGACCATGCCGGTGGCCTGCATGTGCGCGTAGCAGATGGTGGAGCCGACGAACTTGAAGCCGCGCGCCTTGAGGTCCTTGCTGAGGGCGTCGGATTCCTTGGTGGTGGCGGGAATGTCCTTGGGCGTCCTGCGGCGGTTCTGCAGCGGCCGGCCGCCGACGAAGCGCCAGATGTAGTCGTCGAAGCTGCCGAAGGCCGCCTGCACCTCGAGGAAGCGCTGCGCGTTGTTGATGGCCGCCTCGATCTTCAGGCGGTTGCGCACGATGCCGGCATCGCCGAGCAGGCGCTCGACTTCGCGCTTGCCGAAGCGTGCGACCTTCTCCACGTTGAAGCCGGCGAAAGCGCGGCGATAGGCTTCGCGCTTCCTGAGTATGGTGATCCACGACAGCCCGGCCTGGGCGCCTTCGAGGATGAGGAATTCGAAGAGCAGGCGGTCGTCGTGCACCGGCACGCCCCATTCGGTGTCGTGGTAGGCGACGTAGAGCGGATCCGTGCCGCACCATGCACATCGTTGCACCTTCCCCCCGCCGCGCGGGCGGGGGTGACTAGTCACCTCCCCCGCTTGGCGGGGGAGGATGGGAGGGGGTGCCCATTGTTCACCCGCGCTAGCGCGGGCGCCCCGGCGGACGGCGCTCATGGCAGCGTGAAATAAAAGGTGGCGCCGTGGCCGGGCTGGCTTTCGGCCCAGATGCGGCCGCCGTGGCGGCGCACGATGCGCGCGGCGGTGGCGAGCCCGATGCCCGTGCCGGTGAACTCGTCCGGATGGTGCAGGCGCTGGAAGGGCTGGAACAGTTTGCTGGCGTAGGCCGGATCGAAGCCGGCGCCGTTGTCGCGCACCAGAAAGGCCCGCTCGCCCTCGACCATTTTGCTGCCGAACGCGATGCGGGCTTCGGCCTGTCGGGATGTGAACTTCCAGGCATTGCCGAGCAGGCTCTCCAGCATGGTCGAGATCAGGGATGGATCGGCCCAGGCCGTGAGGCCGGGTTCGATCTCGAAGCGGACGGTGCGCTCGGACCCTGCTTGCAGGTCGTGCGCACCGGCATGCGCCAGGGCGGAGAGGTCGACATCGCTCCGGTGCATGTCGGCACGCGTGACGCGCGCCAGTTCCAGCAGGTCGTCGATCAGTTGCGCCAGGCGCTTGGCGGCCTGCTGGATGCGCGCAAGGTGGCCGCGGCCCGCCTCGTCCAGGCGATCGCCGTAGTCTTCGGCGATGACGTGGGCGAAGCCCTCGATGCCGCGCAAGGGCCCGCGCAGGTCGTGGGAGACGGAATAGGAGAATGCCTCCAGTTCCCGGTTGGACGCCTTGAGTTCGGCGGTACGATCCTGCACGCGCCGCTCGAGATCGGCATTCAGTGCGCGCACCGATTCCTCGGCGTGCTTGATGTCGGTGATGTCGGTGAAGATGCCGATGTAGTGCTGGGGACGTCCGCGCTCGTCCCGGATGGCCGAGATGCTGAGGATTTCCGGATAGATCCCGCCGTCCTTGCGGCGGTTCCAGATCTCCCCGCTCCAGAAGCCGTCCCGCTCGATGGCCAGCCACATTGCGTCATAGAAGCCCCGGCCCTGCCGGCCCGACTTCAGCAGGCGCGGATTCCGGCCGAGCACCTCGCCGCCTGCGTAGCCGGTGATGCGCGTGAAGGCGCTGTTGACGGAGACGATGTTGCGCTCGGCGTCGGTGATCGTCACGCCTTCACGGCTGTTCTCGAACACCGAGGCGGCCAGGCGCAGGTTCAGTTCGGATTCCTTGCGCGAGGTTATGTCCTGCACCGTGCCGATGCCCTCGACGGGACGGCCGTCGGCATCGAAGGTGACTTCCGCGCGTTCCCGCACCCAGCGCGCGGCGCCATCGACGAGGATGCGGTGCTCGATGTCGTAGGGCGCGCCCGCCAGTGCGGCGTTCCAAGCTTGCTCTAGCTCGGCGCGGTCTTCGGGATGCACGATTGCGATGAACAGGTCGTAGGTCAGGGGCGTGCCGGGCGCGATGCCGAAGATGCGGTAGGCCTCCACGGACCAGGTCAGCCGGTTGCCGGGAACGTCAAGCTCCCAACTGCCGGTCTGCGCCACTTCCTGCGCCTTGAGGAGCCGTTCCTCGCTCTTGCGCAGGGCGAGTTCCATTTCCTTGCGCGGCGTGATGTCGTTGACCATGGCATAGACGCCGGCGACCACGCCGCCGTCGTCCAGCGCCGGCTGCAGCCAGACGTCGATATGCACTTCGCGGCCGTCGCCTTCGCGGCGGCTTCGCTCGTAGTTCACGACCTCGCCCGCCTCGGCGCGCTGCCAGTAGGTTTCCAGCGCGGCGTAGGTGCTCTCGCCGAGGATGTCGTACAGGTGCATGCCGACGGCTCGTGCCGGCGTCAGTCCGAAGAAGGCGGCGTAGCGGTCGTTGCAGTAGGCGCAGATGCGCCCGGTCCTGAAGTGGGCGAACATGGCCGGCATGTTGTCGGCGATCTGGCGAAGCTGACTTTCGCTCTGGCGTAGTGCCGCCTCGGCCCGCGCGGCATGCGTGATGTCGTGGCTGACGCCGCGGTAGCCGAGGAATTTCCCGCCGGCATCGAAGCGCGGGCGGCCACTGATCGAGAAGGTGCGCAGGGAGTCGTCCGCGACCCGGATGTCGTAACGGAAATCGCTGAAGGGTTCGTGGCGCGCGAGCAGGGCGCGGTGATTCTCCCAGTCTGCCTCGCTCACGCCCTCGATCGGCAGTTCCCAGCGTGTCTTGCCCAAGGTGGCGTCGACGCGGAAGCCGCCCTTGTTGACCACGCCGCCCGACATGACGGTGAAGCGAAGCTGTTCGTCCTGCTCCCAGTACCAGTCGGTGGACAGTTCCACCAGTTCGCGGAAGCGGTCGCCGGCCTCCCTGGCCTCCGCCAGTGCGGTCTCTGCGCGATGGGTTTCCGTTGCGGCCAGTCGCAGCGCCCAGGCCAGCAGCGCCGTCATGACCAGCGTGACGGCGGCGAGCAGGCCGAAGACGGTCATTCCGGCGTGCAGCCCCGTCGCCGAGGCGGCATACCAGCCGATCAGGGCGGAGAGACCCAGTCCGGCCAGCAATACGGCGGGGATGGCCCTGACGGGCAGGTGTTTGAGGAAAGGGGCACTGAGCATGGCGAGGTCAACGTTATCACTTTAGCGATAACGGCAGCCGGCTGCGGAACTGAAGGGGTCAGGGCAGGGTGAAGTAGAAGGCGGCGCCCTGGCCGGGTGCGGCCTCCGCCCAGATGCGCCCGCCATGGCGGCGCAGCACGCGATGGACGATGGCCAGGCCGATGCCGGTGCCTTCGAAGCGTTTGACGTCATGCAGGCGCTGGAAAGGCTGGAATAGCTTGTCGGCATAGGTCATGTCGAAGCCGGCGCCGTTGTCCCTGACGCAGTAGACCGTTTCGCCGTCCTGTTGCTTGGCGGTCAGTTCGATGACGGCCTCCTCGCGTTCGGCGGTGAACTTCCAGGCATTGCGCAGGAGGTTCTCGATAAGGGCCTTCGCCAGCACCGGGTCGGCGCGCACCATGAGGTCCGGCGTGATGTCCCAGCGCACCTTGCGTGACGGATAAAGGTCTACCAGCGCCTCGCGCAAGTCGTTGGCCAGCACGCTGAGGTCGACCCGAACCCGCCGCAGTTCCTGCCGGCTGACGCGCGCCAGGTCGAGCAGGTTGTCGATCAGTTCGCCCATGCGCTTGCTGGCGGCGCGGATGCGGGCCAGGTAGTCGAGCCCGTTGGCGTCGATGCGATGGGCGTATTCCTCCTCGAGCAGGTGGCTGAAGCCGTTCAGGGCGCGCAGCGGGGCGCGCAGGTCGTGGGAGACCGAGTAGCTGAAGGATTCGAGTTCCTGGTTGGAGGCCTCCAGCTCCGCGGTGCGCTCGCGCACGCGCTGCTCGAGGGTCTCGTTGAGGTCGTGTATGAGCTGTTCTGCGTGCTTGCGCTCGGAGATGTCCAGGCCCAGACCGATGACCGCCGGCCGCTCGTCCACCTGGATGCGCACGCCGGTGATGAAATAGGGAACCGGCGTCCCGCCTTCGCCGAGCAGGCTGGCTTCGGTCGTCGAGGTACCCGTGGCGAACGCCTGCCGGGTCGCCTGCCGGATGCGCGGCCTGTCGGCGTGGACGTAGAACTCGATGGTGTTGCGGCTCGCCAGTTCGCTTGCGTCGATGCCGAGCACTTTTTCCAGGTTCTTGTTCCACAGCAGCAGGCGGCCGGCAGGGTCGAACAGGAAGAAAATGCCGGGAATGGACTCGATGAGCTTCTGCTTGAAATCGCGCTCGAGGCGCAATGCCTGCTCGGCGGCCACGCGCTCGGTGACATCCTCGTAGGTGGAGACGAAGCCGCCGTTCGGCAGGGGTTCCCCGCGCACCTCGATGACCTTGCCGTTCGGCCGCTGGCGGATCAGGCGGTGCGATTCGAATCGTCGTGTCCGTTCGACACGGGTGCGGACCTGTTCCTCGATATCGCCCGGCCCGTATTCGCCGTGCTCGGCGTTGTAGCGCATGAAGGCCTCGAATGGCGTGCCTGGCGCGAGGAAGGTTTCTGGAAAGCCCATGATCTCGATGAACTTTCTGTTCATCACCACGAGGTTCAGATCCTTGTCGAAGACGGACAGGCCCTGCGCCATGTTGTCGAGGGTGGCGCGGAGCAGTTGCGTGAGCTGTTCCTGCTCGGTGACGTCGGTGTAGGTGGTGACGAAGCCGCCGTCCGGCAGGGGGTTGCCGCGCACCTCGACGATGCGGCCGTTCGGGCGGGTGCGCCTGAAATGATGCGGTTGCGGATGGCGCGCCCGCTCGACCATCTCGCGCACCTTTTCCTCGATGTCGCCCGGACCGTATTCGCCGCGCTCGGCGTTGTAGCGGGCGAAATCGGCAAAGGCGGCGCCGCCGGCAGCCATCTCGGCCGGAAAATCGAGCATTTCGCAGAATTTCCTGTTCAGCGCCGTCATGTGCAGGCCGCTGTCGACGACGCTGATGCCCTGATCCATGGCCTCAAGCGTGGCCTGCAGGATGGCGGTCTGCCTGGCAAGGTCGGCTTCCGCCCGGCAGCGCTCGGTGATGTCGAACCCCAGCCCGATCAGTACGGGGCGGCCGTCTTCCAGCGTGATGCGCTCGCCGGTGAAGAAGTAGGGCCGTTTCGAGCCATCCTTCGATGTGAAGAATGCCTCGGCGGTGGCCGATCCGGTGGCAAAAACGGTGGTGATGTGTTCCTCGATCAGCTGGCGATCCTTCCCCTCGAAGAAATCGAGCGGATGGGCGGAGCGCATCTCTTCGCTGGAATAGCCGGAAATCGTCTCGAAACGGTGGTTCCACAGGACGAAGCGGCCGTCCTGGTCGATCAGGTAGAAGATGCCAGGCACGGATTCGATCAGACGCCGGTTGAAGTCACGCTCGCGCCGGATATCGGCGGAAGTGCGCTCCTGCTCGGTGATGTCGGTGTAGGTCGTCACCATGCCGCCGCCCGGCAACGGCGTGCCGATGATATCGAGCACCGTACCGTCGGGCCGGGTGCGCTTCAGGCGATGCGGCAGGAATTTTTTGGCCAGTTCGATCCGTTCGCGCACCTGTGTTTCGATATTGCCCGGGCCGTATTCGCCGCGTTCGGCGTTGTGCCGGACGAACGCCTCGAAGTTCGCGCCCTCTTGGTCGAGGCTGTCGGGAAAGCCTAGCAGATCGAAGAAACGGCGATTGGCGGCGAGAATGTGCAGGTCGGCGTCGACCACGCTGATGCCCTGATTCATGTGCTCCAGGATGGTTCGCAGCAGCGTAGCCTGCTGCTTGAGGCGTGCTTCGGACTCGACCTGCTCGGTGATGTCGCGTCCGGTGCCGTGGTAGCCGAGGAAGCCGCCTTTTTCGTCGAAGCGCGGCCGGCCCTTGCTTTCGATCCAGCGCATGCCGCCATCCGGGTCGGGTAGGCGGTAGCGGAGGCGGAAGGGCCGGCGATCTTCCAGCAGCGCGCGATGGGCCGACCATTCCTCTGCCGAAAGCGCTTCTGGCGCCAGTTCCCATCGGGTCAGGCCCCTGATGCGTTCAAAATCGAGGCCTGCAGCTTTATGGGCCTTGCCGACAAAATCGACTACACGATGTTCGCGATCCTGTTCCCAGTACCATTCAGAGGAGACATCCGTGGCGGTGCGAAAGCGCTCCTCGCTGCGGCGCAGGTCGCCGGTCATGCGGCGCGCAAGTTCGAAGGCGCTCGCCCGCGAGCGGGCCAGTGCGAAGTAGAGTCCCGCCAGCAGCAGGCTGATGAGCGCCCCGATGGCGAAAAAGAGCAGGGGCAGAGGACGCCCCGGCTGGTCGGCCAGCCAATCGCCGCCGGCGGAGAAGTCCAGCTGCCAGCGTCGCCCCGCCACGGTGAGCTCGCGCGTGACGGACAGCGCCTTCGCGACACCGCCGGTGTCCAGTATGGTTTGTCCACCGATGGCCACCGCGAGATCCTTGACGGCGGGGCCGGCATCACGGATGACGACGCGCAGGCCTGTGAAGGAGGCGTCGGAAAAAATATCCTGAAACAGGTTCGCCGTATCGAGCGTGATGCCGACGAAGCCGACGAAGGCGGCGCGGCGCTGCTCGACCGTCGACAGCGGCGCGCCGTAGCGATACACCGGCGCGCGCAGCACCAGCGCCGTTTCATTCGGCCGTGTGGCCTGCGCGATCGCAAAGGGGGGCGTGAGCCGGATCTGTCCGCTGTCGCGCGCGTCGAGAAAGGATTCGCTGTTGACCGCCTGGGTGCCGGTGTCGAGACCGAAGGCCGCGCGGTTGGTTTCGAGCGGCTCGATGTACTCGATGACGAAATACTCGTCCCGTCTGCTGTCCGGGTGGATCGAGAACTCCGGATAGCCTTGCGGCTCCAGGCTGCGGTCGTAGCGCACGGCGGCGACGAAGCCGGCCTTGTCGCGGTGGGCCACATGCCGCGTGAAGTGCAGCGCGCGAATGCCGGCCGTGCGGCCGCGCAGCCGCAGGTTGTCGGCATAGCGGTGGAATTCGCGGCGGCCGACCTGTTCCGAGGCAATGAACAGGCCCTGCATGCCGAGCAGCAGGGAACGGTATTCCTCGATGCTGCGCTCAATGCCTGCCATCACGAGGCTGACGCGGTGGTCGAGCTGCGTTCGCTCGTCCCGCGCCACCTGCTTGCCCGCGTGCTGCCACAGCAGGAGGCTCAGGAGCAGGCCGACCGCCAGCACGATGGCGGCGCCTAGGCGCGGCGCCATGAAGCGTGAGGCGGGCGGAATGGTTTCGTTCGGCTGTTTTTCCATGTAGTGCTTACCGGGACCGCCGGCATGCGGCAGCGTTGTCCGCTATGCTAGCTTATCCACGACCGCATCGAGTCCTCGCGAGATGAATCCAGTTGCGCATCTGCATCCTGCCGAACCGTCCCCCTGGGTGCGACGCTTCGCATCCCTGATTGCGTCCGGCGGCGCAGTGCTCGACCTGGCTTGTGGTAACGGCCGCCACGCGCGCTTTCTTGAGGCCGGCGGCTGGCGGGTGGAGGCGGTCGACCGGGATGCCGAGGCGCTGGCCGCGCTGGCGGACAGGCCGGGCATTGCCCGCCGGCAGGCGGACCTCGAAGGCGGGACCTGGCCGTACGGCGGCGTTCGCTTCGACGGCATCGTCGTCACGAACTACCTGCATCGGCCGCTGTTTCCGCTGCTCATCGATGGGCTGGCCGAAGGCGGCGTCCTCATCTACGAGACTTTCATGCTCGGCAACGAGCGCTTCGGCCGGCCCGCCAATCCGGACTTTCTGCTGCGGCCGGGGGAACTGCTCGAGGCCTTCGTCGGCCGCTTGTCCATTGTTGCCTTCGAGCAGGGCGAGATTGCGCTGCCGAAGCCGGCTGCGGTGCAGCGTCTTTGCGCGGCGAACTTACCCAGCAGCCTCAGGATCCGCTTGCCAGAACCCTGCCTGCCAGCCCGCTGAGCCCGGCCGGCGACAGGTCGTCGGTTTCGAATCGCGGCGCATCGGCGAAATGGCCATAGTTCCTGCCCTGCGAACGGCGATAGAGCGGATCGTAGTGCAAGGCCAGCAATTCGCCGACCAGCGCCGGCCAGTCGCGCGCATCGATCAGGGCATTCCAGCGCGAAAGGACCTCGCCGCTTTGCAGTTCGCGCAGACAGTCGAGTTTTTCCTTCAGATTGGCCGGGTCGGCGAGGAAGTAGTCGTAGTCGCCGATGAGGAAGGCGACGCGCGCCGCGTCGCTGGCCTCGATGCGCAGGCAGGGGCTGGCGCGCATCGTCTCCAGCAGCGCCTCGGGCACCTGCAGCGCGCCGATCTTGCGGCTTTCCGCCTCGACGTAAACGGGTTCGGTGAAAGTCAGCCGCTGCAGCACGGCGAGGAGGCGGCTTTCGAACATCTTCTGCGAGGGTTGCGCTGCGTCGGGCAGGCCGCCCAGCACCGAGCCCTTGTGCGCCGCCAGCGCTTCCAGGTCGAGCACCTGCGCGCCCTGCGCGGCGAGTGCCTCGAGCAGGCGGCTCTTGCCGCTGCCGGTGGCGCCGGTGACGACTCGGTAGGCGAAGCGGCGCGGCAATTCGGCCAGTTCCGTAACGACATGGCGGCGGTAGGACTTGTAGCCGCCCTCCAGCGTGCAGGCGTGCCAGCCGACCTGGCGCAGCACGTGCGCCATGGCGCCGCTGCGCTTGCCGCCGCGCCAGCAATAGACCAGCGGGCGCCAGGTGCGCGGCTTGTCGAGGAAGCGCTGCTCGAGATGCCCGGCGATGTTGCGCGCGACGAGGGCGGCGCCGAGCTTCTTGGCGGCGAAGGGCGATTCCTGCTTGTAGAGCGTGCCGACGCGGGAGCGCTCATCATTCGAGAGCACCGGGCAATTGACCGCGCCGGGCACGTGGTCTTCGGCGAACTCGGCGGGCGAGCGCACGTCGATGATCTCGTCAAATTCGCCCGCCTGTGTTACGTTCGCAACGCCTGTGGATTTCATTTCAATCATGGATATCAAACTCACGCAATTCTCGCATGGCGGCGGCTGCGGCTGCAAAATCGCGCCGGCCGTGTTGACCGAACTGCTCGCCGGCACGCCGCTGCGCACCCTGCCGAAGGAACTCATCGTCGGCACCGAATCGAGCGACGATGCGGCGGTGTACCAACTCAACGACGAGCAGGCCCTGGTGGCGACGACGGACTTCTTCACGCCCATCGTCGACGATCCCTACGACTTCGGCCGCATCGCGGCGACCAACGCCATTTCCGACATCTATGCCATGGGCGCCAGGCCGATCATGGCGCTGGCGGTGGTGGGCATGCCGCTCGACAAGCTGCCGCTGGAGGTGATCCGCGGCATCCTCGCCGGCGGCGAGTCGGTGTGCGCCGAGGCGGGCATCCCCATCGCCGGCGGCCATTCCATCGACGTGCTGGAGCCGATCTACGGGCTGGTGGCGATGGGGCTGGTGCATCCGAAGCGCGTCAAGCGCAACAGCGAGGCCAGGGCCGGCGACGCGCTGATCCTCGGCAAGCCGCTCGGCGTGGGCATCCTCTCCGCCGCGCTGAAGAAGGGATTGCTCACGCCAGAGGGCTACGCCACGATGATCCGCCACACGACGAAGCTCAACACGCCCGGCACGCGTCTGTCCGAAATGGACGGCGTGCATGCGCTGACGGACGTCACCGGCTTCGGCCTGGCCGGCCACCTGCTGGAGATCTGCCGCGGCTCGAAGCTGTCCGCGACGCTGCGCTTCGCCGACCTGCCGCTCATTGCCGAGGCGGTCGGCTTCGTCAAGGAAGGCATCTCCACCGGCGCATCGACGCGCAACTGGGCCGGCTATGGGCTGGACGTGTCGCTGGCGGATGGCGGCGCGGAGTGGCAACAGAAATTGCTGACCGATCCGCAGACCAGCGGCGGACTGCTCGTTGCCTGCGCGCCTGGGGCGGCGCAGGCGGTTCTGGCCGAACTGCATGGCGCGGGCTTTGCCGAGGCCGCCGTGATCGGCTCCCTTGAAGCGGGGACGCCCGGCCTGACGGTCATTTGAGCAATGGCTTGAGCGTTTTCCAGACGTTTTCCAGGATGATCGGCTGGGCTTCGGCAACGGGATGGATGTTGTCGGGCAGAAACAGGTCGCGCCGCTCCGCCACGCCTTCGAGCAGGAAGGGCACCAGCGCGGCCTTGTGCGTGCGCGCCAGGTCGGCATAGCTTTGCTCGAAATCCCGCGTGTAGTCGATGCCGTAGTTCGGCGGCAGTTTCATGCCGGCCAGCACGGTGCGGGCCTTGCGCGATTGCGCTGCGAGCAGCATCGCCCTGAGGTTGTCGCGCACCACGCTGATCGGCAATCCGCGCAGACCGTCGTTGCCGCCCAGTGCGATGATCACCACGGCCGGATGCGTCTGATCCAGCGCGGCGCCGATGCGGCTGCGTCCGCCCGCGGTGGTGTCGCCGCTGATGCTGGCATTGACGACGCTATAATCCAGCCGCTGTTCGCGCAGGCGCTTCTCGAGCAGCGACGGCCAGGACTGGTTTGCGCCCAGGCCGTAGCCGGCCGACAGGCTGTCGCCGACGATGAGGATGTTTCCCGCCGCTTGTGCGGCGAACGACAAAAGAAGAAAGAATCCCGCAGAGATGAATTTGAACATTGATGCCCCGGTCATGATCGAAGTCGACGCCCTCGGCAAGGAAGTGCCCAGCGGCGACGGTCGGCTGGTGATTCTGCACGAGATTTCCTTCCGGGTCATGGCCGGCGAGGCGGTGGCCATCGTCGGCGCTTCCGGTTCGGGCAAGTCGACGCTGCTTGGACTGCTGGCCGGCCTGGATGTTCCGTCGCAGGGTCGCGTGCTGCTCGATGGCCGCGACCTGTTCGCCCTGGACGAAGATGGACGGGCGGCATTGCGCGGCGGCATGCTCGGCTTCGTCTTTCAGTCCTTCCAGTTGCTGCCGGCGCTGACGGCGCTGGAAAACGTCATGCTCCCGCTGGAACTGGCCGGGCGCGGCAGTGCGCGCGCCGATGCGCAGCAGATGCTGGCGCGGGTCGGGCTGTCCCAGCGACTCGGGCATTATCCCAAGCACCTTTCCGGCGGCGAGCAGCAGCGCGTCGCCATCGCGCGGGCCTTCGCAGCCCGGCCGGGCCTGTTGCTGGCGGACGAGCCGACCGGCAATCTCGATGCGACCACCGGCGCCGACATCATCGACCTGATGTTCGCCATGAATGCCGAGCAGGGCACGACGCTGGTGCTGGTGACGCACGACGAGGCGATCGCCCGCCGCTGCGGGCGCGTGCTCAAGCTGGATGTCGGCAGACTGGTTACTTGATCAGCCTGGCGCAGGCGACGCCGCTGCGCACGGCGGCTTCCAGCGTTGCCGGATAATCCGAGGCGACGTAATCCCCGCAGAGAAAGAAGTTGGCCAGCGGCGTTTCGCAGGTCGGTCGCCGCACGCCGGGCCGACAGGCAAAGGTGGCCCGCTTTTCGACGATGACTTGCGACCAGGCGGGCGGCGGCGTTGGTCCGGCGATCTCGCAAACTTCGGCGTGGATGCCCGCGACGAGCGCTTCGCGGGGCAGGTCGAGATGCGGGCCGCGGGCGCTGGTGACGGCAGCGAGGATGTCGCCGGCGTGCTGGAACAGGAAGTGCGCCTTGCCGCCGACGCCGACCATGGGGCCCGGCAGGCGCACCGGCTGCGGGTAGCCGAGGTAGGCTGTCAGGATCGGTTCGTAGGAAAGCCGCCCGATTTCCTCCAGCACGGGTTGCAGGCGCGGCAGCTTCGCTGCCAGGCGCCCGAGATGGTAGGGCGCCACCGCGGCGATGACGTGGGTGTGGCTTTGCCCGGCGGCGTCGCCGTCGAGCTGGAAGCCGTAGGGGGTCCAGTCGATTCCATGGATCGCGGTGCCGCGCAGCACCTCGCCGCCGCGGTTGCGGACATAGTGCTCGGCGGGTTCGGGAAACAGCATGGAGAGATCCGTCCTGGGCAGCAGCAGGTCGCTGGCCGCGCGCGTCGCCGCCAGGCTGTCGCGCAGGACGTTGAGGAAAATCTGGGCGGAGGCTTCCGCCGGCGGTGTGTTGAGCGCCGAGATGCACAGCGGTTCCCACAGGTAGCGGACCGCTGCTTCATGCTGGCCGTGACGTGCCATCAGCTCGGCGAATGTGATGTCCCGCTCGAGGCGGAAGCCGGCCTGTTTCATGTGCCGCATGAAGCGCACCGCGGCGAAGCGTCCGCCGATGGGCAGTCCGCGCGCGGTGAGCAGGGCGGCTGCCAGGTGCAGCGGCGCGGGCAGGCGTGGCGCGGCGAGATGCATGCGACCGGGAAAGACGAGGCTGAGCGGCTTGCGCGCGAGCAGGGTACCCGGGTCAGCGCCGACGAGCCGCATCAGGCGAAGCAGTTCGACATAGGCGCCGACCAGGATGTGCTGGCCGTTGTCGAGCGGGACGCCGTGCGCCTCGATCCGCCGCGCGCGGCCGCCCAGCGTGCGCGAAGCCTCGAACACCGTGACGGGAACGCCGCGCGCGGCCAGTTCCGTGGCGGCTGCCATGCCGGCATAGCCGGCGCCGATGATCGCGACGCGCATTCTCAGCCCTTGTTCCAGGTTCGCCAGGCGATCCACAGCTTGCGGATCGGCGTCAATGCCATGCGCCGGTCGAGCACGCGGCAACCCTCGCGGAGGATCTCGCGCAGCAGCGTGCGGTAGATCGCGGCCATGACCAGGCCCGGGCGCTGTGCCCGCCGATCCTGCGCCGGAAGCTGGGCGAAGGCCTGTTCGTAATATCGCTCCGCACGCTCTATCTGGAACGTCATCAGGCTGCGGAAGCCATCCGAATAGCGCGCATGCAGGATGTCCTCGGCGGGTACGCCGAAGCGTTCGAGCTCGTCGGCCGGCAGATAGATGCGTCCGCGGCGGGCGTCCTCGCCGACGTCGCGGATGATGTTGGTGAGCTGGAAGGCCAGCCCCAGGTCGTGGGCATACTTCAGAGTGCGGCGGTCTTCGTAGCCGAAGATCTCGGCGGCCAGCAGGCCGACGACGCTGGCGACGCGGTAGCAGTAGAGGTGCAGCGCCTTGAAGTCGGGGTAGCGGGTCGACGACAGGTCCATCTCCATGCCGTCGATGATTTCCGCGAGCAGCTCCTGCGGCAGGTTGAAGCTTCGCATTGCTTCCGCGAGCGACTGCGTCACGGGATGGCTCGGCTTGCCCTGGTAGGTGCCGACGAGTTCGGCGCGCCACCAGGCGAGCTTGGCGCGCGCCAGTTGCGCATCGGCGCATTCGTCCACGACGTCATCCACTTCGCGGCAGAAGGCGTAGAGGGCCGTGATGGCCCGACGGCGTTCCGGCTGCAGGAAGAGGAAGCTGTAGTAGAAGCTGGAGCCGCTCTGCGCGGCCTTGCGTTGGCAATATTCGTCCGGACGCATGGGATTAGCCTAAAGCTGCATGCAGCAGGATGCCAGGCCAGTCGCGTCCGACAATGACCGGCCGTCGGCGGAAGACGTCGCCGCGCACGCGTTGCAGCTTGTCCAGCATGCGGAAGCCGCTGGCAACGATGAGGCGCAGCTCGAAGCCGATGCGTCCGGGCAGTTCATGCACCAGGGAACTGCCGGCCGCCATCATGCCGCGGGCGCGGTCGATCTGGAAATCCATCATGGCGGCCCAACCCGCGTCCCAGCGGCCCTCGGCGATCTGGCTTTCCTGGATGCCAAAACGCGCCAACTCGTCCTGCGGCAGGTAAATGCGGCCCTTCTGCCAGTCGAGCGCCACGTCCTGCCAATGGTTGATGAGCTGCAAGCTGCTGCAGATGGCGTCGGACCAGGCGAGATTTCGTGCGGAATCGGCGCGGTAGAGGCACAGCAGCAGGCGGCCGATCGGATCGGCGGAATGTCGGCAGTAATCCATCAGCTCATTGAAATCGGCATAGCGCTTCTTCACCACGTCCCGGCTGAAGGCGTCGAGCAGGTCGCGAAACAGCCGCAGCGGCAGTCGATGCTCCTCGATGACGGGCCGCAGGCGCAGGAAAACCGGATCCTGCGTGGGATGGCCCGCTTCGATGGCGTCGAGTTCGACGCGATAGCGGTCGAGGCTGCTCAGGCGCTCGGCGTCGGACTGCATGCCCTCGTCCGCGATATCGTCCGCGCTGCGCGCGAAGACGTAAATTGCCTTGACGGGTTCACGCAACCGGGCGGGCAACAGCCAGGAGGCTACGGGAAAGTTTTCGTAATGGTCGACGGACATGGCAAAAGTCCCGATTTGGCGGGTACTTGCGGCTATCTGCCTCGCTTGCCGGGGTCGCCAGTATAGAAGCTAATAGGGTAGAATGACAGCGCGCGAAGGTGGCGGAATTGGCAGACGCACTGGATTTAGGTTCCAGCGCCGCGAGGCGTGCGGGTTCAAGTCCCGCCCTTCGCACCAGACCGCTGAACGCTCCGCACAATCTACTGATTCAATCTAGGATTTTTCATGCAGACCAACCCCCAACCCGCAAGCCCCATGAACGCAAGTTCGCTCGAGCGCCGCATTGACATGACGGTGCAGATGGCGGAAATAGACAAGGACGTCGAGCAGCGCCTGAAGAAGATGGCGCGTACCGTGAAGATGCCCGGCTTTCGTCCCGGCAAAGTGCCGTTCAAGATGGTGGTGCAGCAATATGGCCCGCAGGCCCGTTCCGAAGCCATCGGTGAAGCGGTCGAAAAGGCCTTCGGCATTGCCGTGCGAGAGCAGAACCTGCGCGTGGCCGGCTATCCGCGCATCGAACCGAAAGCCGGCGGCGACGCCACCAGGCTGGAGTTTTCCGCAATATTCGAGGTGTACCCCGAAGTGAAGCTGGCCGGCGTCGCCGACAAGACTATCGAGCGGCCCCGGATCGAGGTGGGCGAGGCGGAAGTAGACAAGACGCTGGAAGTGCTGCGCAAACAGCGCACTACATTCTCGGCCGTCGAGCGTGCCGCGGCCAAGGGCGATCGCGTCGTCATCGATTTCACCGGGAAACTGAACGGTGAGGTGTTTCAGGGCGGCCAGGCCACGGATTATCCCGTCGTGCTGGGCGAAGGACGCATGCTGCCGGATTTCGAGAGCGGCATCGTCGGGCTGAAGGCGGACGGGAGCCGGACCTTCGACCTGACGTTTCCGGCCGACTATCAGGTGACGGAGCTGGCCGGCAAGCAGGTCAGTTTCGATGTGACGGTCAAGGGCGTCGAGGCGCCGCAGTTGCCGGCGGTGGACGCGGAGTTTGCCAAGTCCCTGGGTATCGAGGACGGCGACGTGGCGAAAATGCGCGCCGAGATCCGCGCCAACCTGGAAAACGAACTGAAGAAGCGCACCAAGGCCCGTATCAAGGAACAGGCCATGCAGGCGTTGCTCGATGCCAATCCGCTGGAAGTGCCCAAGACCTTGATCGAGCAGGAATCCGGATCGATGGCGGAAGCGGCCCGTCAGGATCTTGCGAATCGCGGCGTGGACATCAAGAACATGCCCGTCGATGCAGCCTGGTTCACCACCCAGGCCGAGCGCCGGGTCAAACTGGGCCTGATCATCGCCGAAGTCGTGCAGGCGCATGGCCTGCACGCCAAGCCGGAACAGGTGCGCGCGCTGATCGACGAGCAGGCGCAGTCCTACGAGCAGCCCGAAGAAGTGGTGCGCTGGTACTACTCCCAGCCGCAGCGCATGGCGCAGGTCGAGGCGCTGGCGATCGAGGAGAATGTGGTGGATTGGGTGGTGGCGAATGCGCAGACCACCGACAAGGCGGCCTCTTTTGACGAACTGATGGGAAATGCGGCATGATGCCCAAGCAAGCAAATCGCGTTGCGATCACGCAACTCCCCACTCCCCCGGGGAGAGGGGTTGGGGGTGAGGGAAAGGCGGCATGATATTCGACAGCGGCAATTCGAGACAGCAGGTTCAATGGGATCCCCAGGCGCTGGGCCTGATTCCCATGGTGATCGAACAGAGCGGGCGCGGCGAACGCGCCTACGACATCTATTCGCGCCTGCTCAAGGAACGGGTCGTCTTTCTCGTCGGCCCGGTGAATGACGCGACAGCCAACGTGATCGTCGCCCAGTTGTTGTTCCTCGAGTCGGAGAATCCCGACAAGGACATCTACTTCTACATCAATTCGCCGGGAGGGTCGGTCTCGGCGGGACTGGCCATCTACGACACGATGCAATTCATCAAGCCGGATGTCTCCACGCTGTGCGTCGGCCAGGCGGCGAGCATGGGTGCCTTCCTTCTGACGGCCGGGGCAAAGGGCAAGCGCTTCTGCCTGCCCAATTCGCGCGTGATGATCCACCAGCCGATGGGCGGCTTCCAGGGACAGGCCTCGGATATTGAAATCCATGCCAAGGAAATCCTCTACCTGCGCGCACGGCTGAACGAGATCATGGCGAAGCATACTGGCCAGCCGATCGAGCGCATCGAGCGCGATACGGACCGCGACAACTTCTTGTCCGGGACGGAGGCGGTCGAATATGGCCTGGTGGACAAGGTGTTGACGACCCGCGCGGAATCCGCGGCTTAAGCCATCGGCGCGGCGCAAGAATTCGGAGACAGAGATGACGGACAAGAAGACCTCGGGCGAAAAGCTCCTTTACTGCTCCTTCTGCGGCAAGAGCCAGCATGAGGTGCGGAAGCTCATCGCCGGTCCGTCCGTCTTCATCTGCGACGAGTGCATCGAGCTGTGCAACGACATCATCCGCGACGAGATCGCTGCCGATCACGGCGGCAAGGGCGCCAAGGGCGATCTGCCGACGCCGAAGGAAATCTGCGGCATCCTCGACCAGTACGTCATCGGCCAGGATCCGGCCAAGCGCATTCTTTCCGTCGCGGTCTATAACCACTACAAGCGGCTCAAGCACCTGTCGAAGAGCGACGAGATCGAACTGGCCAAGAGCAATATCCTGCTCATCGGACCGACCGGGTCGGGCAAGACGCTCCTGGCGCAGACACTGGCGCGCCTGCTCAACGTGCCATTCGTGATGGCGGATGCAACGACCCTGACGGAAGCCGGGTATGTCGGCGAGGACGTCGAGAACATCATCCAGAAGCTGTTGCAGAAGTGCGACTACGAAGTCGAGAAGGCGCAGCAGGGCATCGTCTATATCGACGAAATCGACAAGATTTCGCGCAAGAGCGACAATCCGTCCATCACTCGCGACGTATCGGGCGAGGGCGTGCAGCAGGCACTGCTCAAGCTGATCGAGGGCACCATCGCATCGGTGCCGCCGCAGGGCGGGCGCAAGCACCCGAACCAGGATTTCGTCCAGGTCGACACCACGAACATCCTCTTCGTCTGCGGTGGCGCCTTCGACGGCCTGGACAAGGTCATCCGCAATCGGACCGAGCAGGCCGGCATCGGCTTCGGCGCTGAGGTGAAAAGCCGGGACAGCAAGGATGCCGCCGAGGCCCTGCGCATGATCGAACCGGAGGATCTCATCAAGTTCGGCCTGATTCCGGAGTTCGTCGGCCGCCTGCCAGTGGTGGCCACGCTGCACGAACTGGACGAGGCGGCGCTGATGGAGATTCTCGTCGAGCCGAAGAACGCCCTCATCAAGCAGTATCAAAAGCTCTTCGCCATGGAAGGCGCAGAACTCGAGGTGCGTCCCCAGGCCCTGCAGGCCATCGCCCGCAGGGCGCTCAAGCGCAAGACGGGCGCCCGCGGCCTGCGCTCGATCCTCGAGTCCGTCCTGCTCGACACCATGTATGAACTTCCCAACATGGAGAATGTCAGTAAGGTGGTGGTCGACGAGGGCATGATCGAGGGCACCTCGAAGCCGATCCTGATCTATGCCGACCAGCCCAAGGTGGCCGGCTCCAACTGATTGTTTCTTGTGGCCTAGTTGGTTTGTACGGGCCGTCGCTGAACTTCTTGAATATTCTGCCGTTGACCCCAATATAGGTCTGACGGCCGCCTCTACAAAGGATAACTATTATGTCAAGCGCGCTTGACCTCCCCGCAGAACGTATCGAACTCCCGCTGCTTCCCCTGAGGGACGTGGTGGTGTTTCCGCACATGGTGATCCCGCTATTCGTCGGACGCCCGAAATCGATCAAGGCGCTTGAAACCGCAATGGAAGCGGGCAAGCATATCCTGCTCGTGGCGCAGAAATCGGCCGCCAAGGATGAGCCCGGCGCAGACGACATGTACGAGATCGGCTGCATCGCCAATATCCTGCAAATGCTCAAATTGCCCGACGGCACGGTGAAGGTCCTGGTCGAGGGCGGCCAACGGGCGCGCATCGAGAGCATCACCGATCAGCGCGCCATGTTTACCGCCTCGGTCATGCCGTTGCCGGCCGACGAGCAGACGACGCATGAAGTCGAGGCAATGCGCCGGGCCATCATTGCCCAGTTCGACCAGTACGTGAAGCTCAACAAGAAGATTCCGCCCGAGATCCTGACGTCGCTGGCCGGCATCGAGGAAGCCGGGCGACTGGCCGACACCATCGCCGCCCACCTGCCGCTCAAGCTCGAGCAGAAGCAGGAGATCCTCGAGGTATTCGACGTCGGCGGCCGGATGGAAAAGCTGCTCTCTCAACTCGAGACGGAACTCGACATCCTGCAGGTGGAGAAGCGCATTCGCGGCCGCGTCAAGCGCCAGATGGAAAAGAGCCAGCGCGAGTACTACCTGAACGAGCAGGTCAAGGCCATCCAGAAGGAACTCGGCGAAGGCGAAGAGGGCGCCGATCTCGACGAGATCGAGAAGAAGATCAAGGCCGCCGGCATGAGCAAGGAAGCGCAGAACAAGGCGCTGGCCGAACTGAAAAAGCTGCGCCTGATGTCGCCCATGTCGGCCGAGGCGACGGTGGTGCGCAACTTCATCGAAACGCTGACCAACCTGCCCTGGAAAAAGAAGAGCCGCATCAGCAAGGATCTCTCAGTGGCCGAAAAGGTGCTGGAGAAGGATCACTATGGGCTCGAGAAGGTCAAGGAACGCATCCTCGAGTATCTCGCGGTGCAGCAGCGGGTCGACAAGCTCAAGGCGCCGATTCTCTGCCTGGTCGGCCCGCCCGGCGTGGGCAAGACGTCGCTCGGCCAGTCGATCGCACGCGCGACCAATCGCAAGTTCGTGCGCATGTCCGTCGGCGGCGTGCGGGACGAAGCGGAGATTCGCGGCCACCGCCGCACCTACATCGGCTCCATGCCCGGTAAAATCCTGCAGAACATGGCCAAGGTTGCGGTGAAGAATCCGCTATTCCTGCTCGACGAAGTCGACAAGATGGGCCAGGACTTTCGCGGCGACCCGAGCTCGGCACTGCTGGAGGTGCTCGATCCGGAGCAGAACTCCACTTTCGTCGACCACTACGTGGAAGTCGAGTACGACCTGTCCGACGTGATGTTCGTCGCCACGGCAAACACCCTGAACATTCCGGCGCCGCTGCTGGACCGCATGGAGGTGATCCGTCTCTCGGGATACACGGAGGACGAAAAGGTCAACATTGCCCAGCGCTATCTGCTGCCCAAGCAGCTGAAGAACAACGGGGTGAAGAAGGAGGAGCTCTCGGTCACCGAGGACGCGCTGCGCGACATCGTGCGCTATTACACCCGGGAGGCGGGCGTGCGCAGCATGGAGCGCGAAATCTCCAAGATATGCCGCAAGGTGGTGAAGGCCCTGGTGCTGAAGAAGCGCCATAGCAAGATCGTGGTGAACGCGCGCAATCTCGACAAGTATCTCGGCGTGCGCAAATACTCCTACGGCATGGCGGAGAAGGAGAATCAGGTCGGCCAGGTCACTGGTCTGGCGTGGACCGAGGTCGGCGGCGAACTGCTGACCATCGAGGCGGTGGTGTTGCCCGGCAAGGGCAAGACCATGACCACCGGCAAGCTGGGCGAGGTGATGCAGGAGTCCATCCAGGCGGCGCTGTCCGTGGTGCGCAAGCGTTCCAAGGCGCTCGGCATTTCGGAAGAGTTCTACCAGAAGAGCGACATCCACATCCATCTGCCGGAGGGCGCGACGCCGAAGGACGGACCGAGTGCCGGCATCGCCATTTCAACCGCTCTGGTTTCAATCCTGACGGGCATTCCCGTTCGTGCCGATGTCGCCATGACTGGCGAAATCACGCTGCGGGGCGAGGTACTGCCGATCGGCGGACTGAAGGAGAAACTCCTTGCTGCCGTTCGCGGAGGAATCCGCACGGCGCTGATACCCGAGGAAAACGTCAAGGATCTGGTCGACATTCCGGAGAACATCAAGAACACGCTGGAGATTATTCCGGTGAAATGGATCGACCAGGTGCTGGAGCTTGCGCTCGAGCGCAAGCCGGAGCCCGCGCCGGAGTCGGCCGAAGTGGCGGCCGTCGCCCCGGAAGAGGCTGCCGCCGCGAAACTGATCACGCACTGAAGCGTCCGAGTCGCCCGCCTGCCTTGTCGCGCACATGCGGCGGGGCAGGTTTGCCTTCCGCTCTGGAATTCTTTCCCGATCATCCTGAAAGTTCCTTGACACGAGGTTTTTCGTCTTGCTATAAAGAACCTTCGTCCAACGTCGCCGGTCATTCTTCAATCCAAAATCAGAGGGGGCATTTGTGAACAAGTCAGAACTCATCGACCAGATCGCCAAGTCGGCGGATATTTCCAAAGCGGCCGCCGGCCGAGCACTGGACGCCACCGTCGGCGCGATCAGAACTTCGCTGAAAAAGGGCGGCATGGTGACACTGGTCGGCTTTGGCACGTTTTATGTCGGCAAGCGTGCCGCACGCAGCGGCCGCAATCCCCGCACCGGGGCGACGATCAAGATCAAATCGGCACGCGTGCCGAAGTTTCGCGCTGGAAAAGCGCTGAAAGATGCGGTAAACTAGCGCGCTTTTGCTGGGCCGCCTATGCACACCATGGTGCGGGCAGCGAAGCATCGGGTGCTTAGCTCAGATGGTAGAGCGTCGCCTTTACACGGCGAATGTCGGCGGTTCGATCCCGTCAGCACCCACCAGCCAGGATGAGCGACGATCTTGGCGATGAGCAGAATGAGGGAGTGGTAGTTCAGTTGGTTAGAATACCGGCCTGTCACGCCGGGGGTCGCGGGTTCGAGTCCCGTCCACTCCGCCAACATCGAGAAAGGCGAACGTGAGTTCGCCTTTTTTACTATCCTTCTTGCCTTTTTGGGGCGGTGGCCGAGCATGTTTGACGCGGTTCGCAACAACAAACGGATTGTCCAGGGCTTTCTCGTCCTGATCACTTTGCCCTTCGCATTCTGGGGCGTGGATTCCTATTTCCGCAGTGGCGGCGGCGCAGGCGAGATGGCCAGCGTCGGGGGCAGTTCGATTTCCCGCCAGGATTTTTCCCAGGCCCTGCGCGACCAGCAGGAGCGTTTGCGAGGGCAGCTCGGGCGTGAATTCAATCCGGCCATGCTCGATACTCCGGAAGCGCGCCAGGCCATGCTCGACTCGCTGGTGACCCAGCGCCTGCTGCTGCTGCACGCCGCGAAGTCGGGCCTTACGGCCAGCGACGCACAATTGATCGAGGTGATCAGCTCGATTCCGGCATTGCAGGAGGACGGGACGTTTTCCAAGCGCCGCTACGAGCAGGCTCTGCGCGCCCAGGGACTGACGCAGGCTGGTTTCGAGGCCAAGCTGCGCCAGGACCTTACGCTGCAGCAACTGGTGCAGGCGGTGTCCGATACCGCCGTGGTATCTAAGGCAGCGGCGGAACGGGTCATTGCCATTCAGCTCGAGGAGCGGCTGGTGAGCGAGGCGGCGATCCGTCCCGAGCAGTACGCCGCCCAGGTCAGGATATCCGCCGAGTCGGTCAAGGAATATTACGAGAAGAATCGGAAGCAATTCGAGATTCCGCAGCAGATTCGTGCCGAGTATGTCGTGCTGAGCCGGGAAGCCCTGGCCGAGCAGATTACGGTGAGCCCGGACGAGATCAAGAGCGCCTACGACAAGAACGCCCAGAATTACGAGACGCAGGAGGAGCGCCGCGCCAGCCACATCCTCATCCAGTCGCCGGCGGATGCGCCCGAAGCCGAGCAGAAGACGGCCCGCGCCAAAATCGATGCGATCTTCCAGCAGGTGAAGAAGAATCCGGCGGATTTTGCCAAACTGGCCAAGGAACACTCGCAGGACCCGGGTTCGGCTCAGAAAGGCGGCGATCTCGGCTTCTTCGCGCGCGGCGCAATGGTCAAGGCCTTCGAGGACGCAGTGTTCTCCTTGAAGGAAAACCAGGTGAGCGATGTGGTGCGCAGCGAGTTCGGCTATCACATCATCCGCCTAACGGGCATCAAGGCCGGCAAGGTGCGCAGCCTGGATGAGGCGCGCGCAACCATAGCGGCCGAACTCAAGGCCCAGGCTGCCGGCAGAAAGTTCGCCGAGGCGGCCGAGGCCTTCTCCAATACTGTTTATGAGCAATCGGACAGTCTGAAGCCGGCGGCGGATAGGTTCAAGCTGCCAATCCGGCAGACGGACTTTTTCGATCAGGTCAACCGCGTTGCGGCGGGCCCGCTGGCGGGCAACGACAAACTTTTTGCCGCTCTGTTTTCGGATGATGCCATCAAGAACAAGCGCAATACCGACGCCATCGAAGTGGCACCGAACACGCTGGTTTCGGCGCGCGTCCTGGAACTGCGGCCGGCGCAATTGCGCACCCTGGAGTCCGTCAAGGCCGAGATAGAGAAACGCTTGCTGGCCGAGGAAGCCGCGCGCCTGGCGCAAAAGGAGGGCGAAGCCAAGCTGGAGAGCCTGAACAAGGGCGAAACGATTGCGCTCGCCTGGGGCCAGCCGCAGACTGTTGTGCGGCAACCGATGCGCGGACTGGTGCCGCAAGCCCAGCGTGCCATTTTCAGGGCGCCGGCCGGCAAGTTGCCCGCCTATGCCGGGGTGCCGTTGCCGAACGGCACGTATATGCTCTACCGCATCTCGCAGGTCAAGGCCGGAGCCGCAACAAACGAGGCCGACCCGCGGCCGAAAGCGCTGCGCGCGCAACTCGCCCAGCTATACGGTGCCGAGGACTTCAATGCCTACCTGGCCGCATTGCGGCAGCGCTACGGGGTGAAGATCGACCAGTCCGCCTTGGCGAAGGGCGCTAACGAATAGGCGTCATGCCGGCGTGCTGTGCCCGCTTGGGTACGGTGCAATAGCATCGGGTGGGAGAAGCATCAAGAAAGCGGGCTGCCTAGGCAGCCCGCTTTCTTGCCGGTGCTAGGGCAGCGGCTCGGCGTTGCCCAGCGCAGTGGTGTTGAGTCCGCCGTCCACATAGAGGATTTCGCCGGTGATGCCGCTGGCAAGATCGGAGAGCATGAAGGCGGCGGCGTTGCCGACTTCCTCGATGGTCACGTTGCGCCGCAATGGCGCATGGAGCGCATTGTAGGCGAGCAGCTTGGAGAAATTGCCGATGCCGGACGCCGCCAGCGTCTTGATCGGACCGGCCGAGATGGCATTGGCGCGAATGCCCTGCGGTCCGAGGCAGAAGGCCAAGTAGCGCGTAGCGGCTTCGAGGCTGGCCTTGGCCAGGCCCATGGTGTTGTAGTTGGGCAGGGTGCGCTCGGCGCCGAGGTAGGAAAGGCACAGCAGGGAAGGGTTGCGCCCCTTCAGCAGCATCGGCCGCGCCGCCTTGGCCAGCGCAGGGTAACTGTAGGAAGACACGTCATGGGCGATGCGAAAGGCGTCGCGCGTGATGCCTTCCAGAAAATCGCCTTCGATGGCTTCGCTCGGCGCAAAGGCGATGGAATGCACCAGCCCTTCAAGGCCGTCCCAGTGCCTGCCAAGCTCCGCGAACAGCGCATCGATCTGCGCGTCCTCCGCCACATCGCATGGGAAGATCAGCTTGCTGCCGAATTCCTCTGCGAACTTGGCGATGCGCTCCCTGAAGCGGTCGTTCTGGTAGGTGAAGGCCAGTTCGGCACCCTCTCGATGGCAGGCCTTGGCAATGCCATAGGCGATCGAGCGGTTGGAGAGCAGTCCGGTGATGAGGATGCGTTTTCCAGCGAGAAAGCCCATCGTCGAATCCTCTGAAAATGACCGCGTGATTATAACGGAGCCCCGCTGATGACGCCAATTCGCCCTTCCGCTACACTCTGCGCACGATGCGCGTTTTTTCGTTACAAGCCCGGCTGCCCGCCCTGCTCCTTGCCGGATTCCTCTGCGGCTGCGGCAATGAGTGGAACAATCCCTATCCGACGCAGGACGGCGGCAAGAACATTCTCTACAGCGCCTTCACCGAACGGCCCAAGCACCTGGATCCGGTGCAGTCGTACAGCGAGGACGAGGCCGAATTCAATGCGCAGATCTACGAACCGCCGCTGCAGTACCACTACCTGAAGCGGCCCTATGCCTTGATTCCGCTGGCGGCGGAAGACATGCCGCGGCCGCGCACCGTGGATGCCGCCGGCAGGGACGTGCCGTCAGACTCCCCTCGGGTTGCGTTTACGTTGTACGAAATCCGCATCCGCCCGGGGATTCTCTTTCAGCCGCATCCCGCCTTCGCGCGGGACGAGCGCGGCGAACTGCAGTACCACAGCCTGACGCAGGAAGACCTGAAGAACATCCATTCCCTGCGCGACTTCCCCAGGACCGGGACGCGCGAATTGACCGCGGAGGACTACATCTACCAGATCAAGCGCCTTGCCCACCCCCGCCTGCATTCGCCGGTTTTCGGGCTGATGAGCGAATACATCGTCGGCCTGAAGGAATTCGCGGCGGCATTGAAGGCCGAGGATCAGGGGTTGGCCGCCGCCGGGAAGGGGAACACCTGGCTCGACCTGTCCAAAATACCTCTCGCCGGCGTCGAACTGATCGACAAGCATCGCTATCGCATCCGCATCAAGGGCCGCTACCCGCAGTTCGCCTACTGGCTGGCGATGAATTTCTTCGCGCCGGTGCCGATCGAGGCGGACCGCTTTTTCGCCCAGCCCGGCATGGTCGAGAAGAACCTGACGCTGGACTGGTACCCGGTCGGCACCGGCCCCTACATGCTGACGGAGAACAATCCCAACGCCCGCATGGTGCTGGAGCGCAATCCGAATTTCCGCGGCGAGGCGTATCCGGGCGAGGGCGAGGCGGGCGATCGGGCGGCCGGCCTGCTCGCCGACGCCGGCCAGCGCATTCCCTTCATCGACAAGGTGGTGTTCAGCAGGGAGCGCGAGGGCATTCCGTACTGGAACAAGTTCCTGCAGGGCTACTATGATTCTTCCGGCATCAGTTCGGACAGCTTCGATCAGGCGGTGCGCATCTCGGTCGAGGGCGAAGCCAACGTTTCCCCGGAGATGAAGGCCAGGGGCATCAAGCTGGAGGCCTCGGTCGGCACCGCCACGCGCTACTTCGCCTTCAACTGGCTCGACCCGATCGTCGGCGGCGGCCAGGCCGATGCGGCCGAACGCGAGCGTGCGAAGAAACTGCGCCAGGCGATCTCCATCGCCATCGACTGGGAAGAGTTCATTTCCATTTTTGCCAACGGCCGGGGCATCCCCGGGCAGGGGCCGATCCCGCCGGGCATCTTCGGTTTCAAGGCAGGCGAAACCGGCATCAATCCGGTCGTGTACGACTGGATGGACGGTGCGCCGCGGCGCAAGACCCTCGAAACGGCGAAAAGGCTGCTTGCCGAAGCAGGTTATCCGAACGGACGCGACGCGAGGAGCGGCCAGCCATTGGTGCTATATCTCGACACCACCGACCGCGGCCCGGGCGACAAGCCGCGCCTCGACTGGTATCGCAAGCAGTTCGCCAAGCTTTCCGTCCAGCTGGAAGTCCGCGGCACGGACTACAACCGGTTCCAGGAAAAGGTGCGCAAGGGGGCGGCGCAGATATTCGTCTGGGGCTGGAACGCAGACTACCCCGATCCGGAGAATTTTCTTTTCCTGTTTCACACGCCGCAAAGCCGCGCCAGGTTTCAGGGGGAGAATGCCGCCAACTATTCCAACCCGGAATACGATCGGCTGTTCGAGCAGGTGAAGCACATGGAGAACGGGTCGGCGCGCCAGGCGCTTATCGATCGCATGCTGGCCATCCTGCGCGAGGATGCGCCCTGGTCCTTCGGCTTCCACCCCAAGGACTACAGCCTGCATCACGACTGGGTCTCCAATCTCAAGCCCAACAACATGGCGAGGAACGGCCTCAAGTACCAGAAGATCGATGCCGCCCGGCGAGAGGCAAGGCGCGCCGAATGGAACCGGCCGGTGCTGTGGCCCATCGGATTGCTGATTGTCGTCCTGGTGGCCGGCGCGGCACCGGCAGCGCTGAGCTGGCGCAGGCGGGAGCGCGCCTTGGGACGCAGCCGATGATTTCCTACATCATCCGACGGCTGCTTTACGCCATTCCCATCCTGATCGGCGTGAACCTCCTGTCTTTTACGCTGTTCTTCGTGGTGAACACCCCGGACGACATGGCACGCATGCAGCTCGGCATCAAGCGCGTCACGCCGGAGGCGATCCAGAAGTGGAAGGCGGAGCGCGGCTACGACAAGCCGCTGGTCTACAACGCGGGCGCCGAGAGCCTGGGCAAGGTCACCCGCACCATCTTCTTCGAGAAGTCCGTGAAGCTCTTCGTCCTGGATTTCGGCCGCGCAGACGACGGCCGCGACATCGGCCACGAGATCAGGACGCGCATGGGCCCGAGCCTGGCCATCGCCGTGCCTGTGTTCCTGCTCGGCTTGTTCGTCACGGTAACCTTCGCGCTCCTGCTGGCCTTCTTTCGCGCCACCTATCTCGATTTCTGGGGGGTGGTGGCCTGTGTCGCCCTGATGTCGATCTCCAGCCTGTTCTACATCATCGGCGGGCAATACCTGGTGAGCAAAGTCTGGCATCTGGTGCCGATCTCCGGGTACGCGGGCGGACTGGACGCCGCGCGCTTCCTGATTTTGCCGGTGGTGATCAGCGTGGCTGCCGGCATCGGCAGCAGCACGCGCTGGTACCGCACCATCTTCCTCGAGGAGATCGGCAAGGACTACGTGCGCACGGCGCGCGCCAAGGGGCTGTCGGAACTGGCGGTGCTGTTCCGCCACGTGCTGAAGAACGCCATGATCCCCATCCTGACCGGCGTCGTCGTGGTGATCCCGCTGCTCTTCATGGGCTCGCTCCTCGTCGAATCCTTCTTCGGCATCCCGGGCCTGGGCTCCTACACCATCGATGCCATCAACGCGCAGGACTTTGCGGTGGTGCGTTCGATGGTCTTCATCGGATCGGTGCTCTACATCGTCGGTCTGCTGCTCACCGACCTGTCCTATACCCTGGTCGATCCGAGAGTGAGGCTGCAGTGATGCCGATCGTCTTGTGGACCGACGCCCTCGTCTTCGTGCTGATCGCCTGTGCGCTGGCCGCCGGCCGCTATGTCAGCCGCCGCGAGTATCTGCTGTCGTCCTGGCGGCGGGTCGGCGAGAGCCGTGCCGGCATGGCCGCACTGACCGTGCTGGCAGCCTTCGTCCTGATCGGGCTGCTCGATTCCCTGCACTATCGGCCGCGTCTGGAAGCGGTGGCGGGCAAGGCGTCCCCGGGCCACAGCACCGAGGTGCGCAGCGTGCTCGACGCGTTGCTGATGCCGTTGAAGGCCGGCACCGAGAAGACCTATTCCGCGCCGCTGGCCACCCACCTCTATGCCCGGGAAACCGTCGAGATGCCGGACGGGTCGCAGGCACGGGTGTTTCCCCGGCTCAAGCATGGCGGAACGCATCTCAAGGCCCCGAGCGAGGACTGGGCCCGCGATGTGGCCACCAGAACCCTGCTGGGACTTGCGCTCGCCGTCCTGGCGGGGCTGACTATTGCGGCGATAGCCGCGCAGGCGGCCGCCCGGCACTGGAGCGTGCCTTGGCGGGCTGCCTGGCGCCGCATCTGGCGCGGCGACACACGTTTCGCCTGGAGCGCGGTGCTCGTCACGCTGACGGGGCTGCTGCTAGTCGCCGGACCGATCTTGACGCTGGCCGGCGGCTACCACGTGTTCGGTACCGACAAGGTCGGCCAGGATGTGCTGTATCTCACCTTGAAGAGCATTCGCACCGGCCTGGTCATCGGCACCATCACCACGCTGGCGATGCTGCCCTTCGCGGTGGCGCTGGGCATCGTGGCGGGCTATCTGGGCGGCTGGGTGGACGATGTCATCCAGTATTTCTACACGACGCTGAACTCGATCCCCGGGGTGCTGCTCATCGCCGCAGCGGTGCTGATGATGCAGGTCGTGATCGACACCCATCCGGACTGGTTCGCCACCGCGGCGCAACGCGCCGACGCGCGCCTGCTGGCGTTGTGCCTGATCCTCGGCATGACGAGCTGGACCGGCCTGTGCCGGCTGCTGCGGGCGGAAACCCTGAAGCTGCGCGAACTGGAATATGTCCAGGCTGCGCAGGCTTTCGGCGCGTCGTCCGCGCGCATCATGGGTCGCCACATCCTGCCCAACGTCATGCATATCGTGCTGATCGCCATCGTGATGGATTTTTCGGGGCTGGTGCTGGCCGAGGCGGTGCTGTCCTACATCGGCATCGGCGTCGATCCGAGCACCATCAGCTTCGGCACCATGATCAATACCGCCCGCCTGGAACTGGCGCGCGAGCCGATCGTCTGGTGGTCGCTGGTGGCGGCCTTCGTCTTCATGTTCGTCCTGGTGCTGGCGGCCAATCTGTTCTCCGACGCGGTGCGCGATGCCTTCGACCCGCGCCTGGCAGGCCGGCCAATCGAGACTGCTGGGCAGGGGCAGGCGGCATGACCCTGCTCAAGGTCGAGTCCCTGCGGACCGTGCTGGCGAGCGCCTCGGGCACCGCCTACGCGGTGGATGGCGTTTCCTTCGACGTCGATGCCGGCGAAACCTTCGCGCTGCTGGGCGAATCCGGCTGCGGCAAGTCGATGACGGCGCTCTCGCTGATGCGACTGCTGCCCGAAGCGGGCACGATCGTCGGTGGCCGGGTGCTGCTGGAGGGACGGGACCTGATGGACTTGTCCGAATCCGACATGCGCGACGTGCGCGGCCGCAAGATGGCGATGATCTTCCAGGAGCCCGCCACCAGTCTCAACCCGGTCCTCACGGTGGGCCAGCAGATCGTCGAGGTATTGGAGCGGCATACCGCATTGCAGGGGGGCGCGGCGCGGCGGCGCGCACTGGAGCTCGTCGAGGCGGTGGGCATCCCGGATCCGGCGCAACGCCTGGATGCGTATCCCTTCCAGCTCTCGGGCGGCATGAAGCAGCGGGTCATGATCGCCATCGCGCTGGCCGGCAACCCGGGCCTGTTGATCGCCGACGAGCCGACGACTGCGCTCGATGTCACGATTCAGGCGCAGGTGCTCGAGCTGCTCGGCCGGCTGCAGCGCGATCGCGGCATGGGGATGCTGCTCATCACCCACGACCTGGGCATCGTCTCGCAGCTGGCGCATCGGGTCGGCGTCATGTATGCGGGCGAACTGGTCGAGGTGGCCGCGCGGCAGGCGTTCTTCGCCTCCCCCTGTCATCCCTATTCGCGCAAGCTATTCGCCGCGCTGCCCCGCCCGGAGCGGCGCGGCAGCGCCCTGGAAACCATTCCGGGCAGCGTGCCGCCGCTGACGACGGCTTTCACCGGCTGCCGCTTCGCCGACCGCTGCCAGAGCGCCTGGGCGCGTTGTGCGGAAGCGGCCCCGGCCTGGCATGCGGCGTCGGACGGTCATGCCGTGCGCTGCCATCTATATGATCCGGCCTTGGCCGCGCGCACGGATGGCGCGGGCGCGTCGCCGGCGCGGCACAACGGCGAGGTCGGCGACGCAACGCAGCCGCAAGGCGCGCCGCTGCTGGAAGCGGATGGCTTGGCAGTGCATTTCCCGATACGCAGGGGCGTCTTCAAGCGCATCGTTGGACAGGTGAGGGCGGTCGACGGCGTCTCGCTGAGGCTGACCGTGGGGCGGACGCTGGCGCTGGTGGGGGAGTCGGGCTGCGGCAAGACGACAGTCGGCAAGGCTGTTCTGCACCTGCTCCGTCCGACCGGCGGCAGCGTGCGTTTCGACGGTGAGGATCTGACCGCCCTGCCGCCGTCCCGCCTGCGCAAACTGCGGGCAGACATGCAGATCGTGTTCCAGGATCCCTACGGCTCACTCGATCCGCGCATGCGGGTGGGGGACATCATCGAGGAGGGCATGTCCGCCCTGGGCAAGTCCGCCGTCGCCAGGTCGAGGGACGAGCGGATCGACGCGTTGCTGGAGCGGGTCGGCCTCTCGGCCGGCATGCGCGGGCGCTACCCGCATGAATTTTCCGGCGGGCAGCGGCAGCGCATCGCCATTGCACGCGCGCTGGCGGTCGAACCCCGCCTGCTGGTGTGCGACGAGCCCACCAGCGCGCTCGATGTTTCCGTGCAGGCGCAGATCCTCAACCTGCTGAAGGAGCTGCAATCCTCGCTTGGGCTTGCCTACCTTTTCATCACGCACAACATCGCCGTGGTGGAGCATCTGGCACACGAAGTGGCGGTGATGTACCTCGGCCGCATCGTCGAGCAGGGGACGGTGGCGGAGATCCTGCGCGATCCCAGGCATCCGTATACGGAAGCGCTCCTGTCCGCCGTCCCGCGCATCGAAGGGGAAGGCGGGCGCCCCGTCATCGTCATCAGGGGCGACATGCCCTCTCCGGCCAATCCGCCGGCAGGCTGTCACTTCCATCCACGCTGTCCGCGCGCCATGCCGGAATGCGCCGCCGCCTATCCGTCCGAGACGCGGCTGGGCGATACGCGCAGGGTGAGCTGCCACCTGTTCAAATAGCAGCGCGCGTCGAGGCGTCCTGCGCGGCAGGCTTCAGTCGCGCGCGGGCGGGCGTTTTGCGGCGGGCTTCTTCTTGACCGGAGGCGGGGCGCTCTTCTTGGCGGGCGCGGCTTGCTTGCCTTTTTTGCCGGCGCCGGACCTGCTGCCCTTGGCGGGAGGCTTCCTGACGGTCGGTTTGACGACGGGAAGATTCACGTTGAGCAAGTCGGATGCCGCGACATTGTCCTTGGCCGGCACCAGAAGGGTGTGGCCGGGACCGATTCGCATTCTTCCGCTGATGCCGTTGACCTGCTTGAGGCGCGTCGTCGCCAGACCATGCCGCTTGGCAACGCTCTCCAGGCTTTCACCTTTCTTGATGGTGTAGGCCTGCCAGTTCGTCAGCGGTTTGTCGTGGGCCTCCAGGTTGGCCTTGAAAACGGCAACCTTCTCGGTCGGCAGAACGATGGTGGGGCTGCCCTTGTCGGGCATGACGGGGCGGTTGAATGCCGGATTGAGCGAATGGAATTCCTCGATCGTCATTTCCGCCAGCCGCGCGGCAATCGCAACATCCATGTTGGCGGGGCGCTCGACCGTGACGAAATAGGGCTGGTTGGGAATGGGGTCCAGGCTGACGCCGAACAGTTGCGGCTGGGCGAGGATGTTCTTCAGCGCCTGCAGCTTGGGGACGTACCAGCGCGTTTCGTTGGGCATGGTGAGGCTCAGGTAATCCGTCGGCAGCCCCTTGCCCCGATTCTTATTGATCGCGCGCGCCACGGCGTTTTCGCCCCAGTTGTAGGAGGCCAGCGCCAGATGCCAGTCGCCATGCATTTCGTATATCGATTGCAGGTATTCGAGGGCCGCGCCGGTGGAGGCGATGATGTCGCGCCGCTCGTCCATCCACCAGTTCTGGTCGAGCTGGTAGGTCTTGCCGGTGGAGGGGATGAACTGCCACATGCCGGAGGCGTGGGCGCGCGAGTAGGCCATCGGATTGTAGGCACTCTCGACGATGGGCAGCAGGGCCAGTTCGGTCGGCATGCCGCGTTTTTCCAGTTCCTCGACGATGTGGTGCATGTAGCGGCGGCTGCGCTCGACGACGCGCCGCAGGTAGTCCGGACGGGCCAGATACCAAGCCTGTTGCTGGTGCACCAGCGGGCTGTCGATGTTGGGCATGCCGAAGCCGCGCCGGATGCGATCCCACAGGTCGTCGGGCGGCAGCGTCAGATCGATCGTCGCGAGGGGCGGCGGATCTTCCCTGAGCTCTATGGTCGGAACAGGCTCGGACGGCAGCGTGTTCTCGACCGCAGGCACGGTAGCGGCGACGCTGGGTTTGTCCTCTTCGGAGGCGGCGGCAACGGCGGGAAACAGGCTAAGGGCGAAGCAGGCGAGAACGACCGGCAGCGCGGGATTGTGCTTGAACATGGAACCGGCGGGTACGAAAGCCCAATGCTACCGTCGCCCCCCGCCGCAGTCAATTTCCCTCTCGAATGCATCCAGGATAAGCGCTGTCGCGCCGATATTCGGCTATGCTTCGCGCTGCACAGACCGAACGGATTGCACCGCCCCATGAAAGCCCTCGTTATCGAAGACACCGCGACCAGCCAGGCCGTGATCTGCCATCTGCTGGAACGGCTGGGCATCGAGCCCGTACAAGCGCGCGACGGACTGTCGGGAACCGCCAGCTTCGAGCGGGAGCGGCCCGACCTGATCCTCCTCGACATCATCCTGCCCGGCATCGACGGCTTCGAGGTGGCGCGACGCATCCGCGCCATGGAGAAGCCGGGCGAGTGGACGCCCATCATCTTTCTGACGGCGCTGACCAAGGACGAAGACCTGGAGCGCGGCATCGAAGCGGGCGGCGACGATTACCTGCCGAAGCCGCTGAGCGAAGTGGTGCTGGCTGCCAAGGTGCGCGCCATGCAGCGCATCATCCAGATGCGCTATTCGCTGCTGGTGCTGACGCGCAAGCTGGACGCCGCCAACCGGGAGTTGACGCGCCTCTCCGCCGTCGACGGCCTGACCGGCATCGCCAACAGAAGGCAGTTCGACGACGCCCTGTCGCGTGAATGGCGACGCTGCATGCGCGCGCGCGAACCGTTGTCCCTGCTGATGGGCGACGTGGATTTTTTCAAGCAGTACAACGATGGCTACGGCCACCAGGCCGGCGACGAATGCCTCAAGGCGGTGGCCGTGGCTTTGCGGGAAACATTGCGGCGACCGGCCGACATCGTTGCGCGCTATGGCGGCGAGGAGTTCGCTGCCGTCCTGCCCGATACCGGCCTGGAAGGCGCCATGCAGGTCGCCGAAGCCATGCGTGCCGGGGTTCAAGCGCTCGGCCTGCCCCACGCAAGCTCGACGTTCGGTGTCGTCACGGCCAGCTTTGGCGTGGCCACGCTGTCTCCGGAACTGCCCGAAGGCATGCCCAAACTGATCAGCGCTGCCGACTGGGCGCTGTATGAAGCCAAGCGGCAAGGGCGTAACTGCGTCCACGCGGCCGAATCGGCGCTCCTTGCAGGCTGACTTTCGGGCCCCGGGCCCGGGGCACGCTAACGGAAGGTGTTCTTCCACTCGCGCAGGACGGCAAACACCTCGGACGCGCCGGACAGGCTATTGCCGCAATGGCGTTCGGCTGAGGCGGCCACCTCAGCTTGCGCGCCACGCAGGAAGGGGTTGGTGGCCAGTTCTTCCGCAAGCGTGAAGGGTACCGTCGGCTGCGCGACGCCGCGCAGTCGCGCCACCTGCGCCGCCCGCGCCTGCAGCGCGGCGTTGCCGGGCTCCACGGCCAGGGCGAAACGAATATTCGACTGGGTGTATTCGTGGGCGCAGTACACGCGGGTCTTGCCGGGGAGCACGGCCAGCTTGCCCAGCGAAGACCACATCTGATCCGCCGTCCCCTCGAAGAGCCGGCCGCAGCCGCAGGCGAACAGGGTGTCGCCGCAGAACAGCACGCCAAGGTCGCCGGCGGCTCCGTAATAGGCGATATGGCCGCGGGTATGACCAGGGACGTCGATTACCCGGAGTTTCTGGAAGCCCGGCAGTTCAACGGTGTCGCCTTCCCGCAGCGGATGGGTGATGCCCGCGATCGCCTCTCCCGCCGGACCGTACACCGGAACGGGGTGCCGGGCGATCAGGTCGGCGACGCCGCCCGTGTGGTCGCCGTGGTGGTGCGTGAGCAGGATGGCGGCCAGGCTGACGTTCTCATCCGCCAGATAGCGCAGCACCGACGCCGCATCGCCGGGGTCGACGACGGCGATGCGGCGCCCGTCCCGCAGCAGCCAGATATAATTGTCCTCAAATGCGCGCAAGCCTTGGATGTCCATGGCGTGATTCTCTGACTTCGGAGCGAAATGTCAATTCCCGGATTCGACGATTGGCTGCAGACCCCGCAGGGGAAGTACATTCTCGACTGGGAGCAGGCGCGCTTCGATCTGATGGTGGCCGACATTTTCGGCTTCAACGCAGTGCAGGTCGGCCTGCCGCAATGCGATTGCCTGCGCGCCAACCGCATGCCGCTGCGTTTTGTCTATGACGCGACCGGTCCGGCCAGCGTGCGGGGGGATGCCCATCACCTGCCGTTGGCGGGAAACAGCGTGGACCTCGTCGTTCTGCCGCATGTCATCGAGTTTTCCGACGATCCGCACCAGATCCTGCGAGAGGTGGAGCGCGTGCTGGTTCCGGAAGGGCAGGTGTTGATCTCCGGCTTCAATCCATTCAGTCTCTGGGGCATCAAGCGGCGCCTGGCGGGCCGCGCAGCCGCGTTTCCCTGGCAAGGCCAGTATTTCAGCGTGCGGCGCCTGAAGGACTTGCTGACCTTGCTCAGTTTCGAGACGCAGGCGGGCTGCTTTGGCCGCTATTCCCCCGCCGTGACGCAGGAAAAATGGCTGCGCCGCTGGCAATTCCTCGAACTGGCCGGAGACCGCTGGTGGCCGATTGCCGGCGCCGTGTATCTCCTGCAGGGCGTGAAGAGACAGCATGGCCTGCGCCTGCTCACGCCCGCCTGGCACGACCGCAAGGCGCGCGCCAAGGCGCTTGCGCCGGCGGTGCAGAGCGTCCAGAAGGACGGCCAATGAGTTCCGACGTCGACATCGTGGAGATCTATACCGATGGCGCCTGCAGCGGCAACCCGGGGCCCGGCGGGTGGGGTGCGCTGCTGAGGATGGGCGGGCATGAAAGGGAACTGTTCGGCGGGGAGGCCGACACCACCAACAACCGCATGGAACTGACCGCCGTGATTCGCGCATTGGAGGCGCTCAAGCGCCCGGTGCGTGCCCGCGTGCATACCGATTCGCAGTATGTGCAGAAGGGCATCAGCGAGTGGATTCATGCCTGGAAGAAGCGCGGCTGGCGTACCGCCGACAGACAACCGGTGAAGAATGCCGAACTGTGGCGGGAACTGGACGAACTGGCATCGCGGCATCGCATCGAATGGCGCTGGGTCAAGGGCCATGCCGGCCACGCCGAAAACGAACGGGCCGATGCCCTGGCGCGCCGGGGCATCACGACATTGGAAGGGAGGCGCGCGTGAGACAGGTCATACTCGATACGGAAACCACGGGCCTCGATTTCCGGCTCGGCGATCGCATCATCGAGATCGGCTGCGTCGAGTTGCTCAATCGCAAGCTGACCGGGCAGCGTTTCCATCGCTACATTAACCCTGAGCGCGAGGTGGAGGCCGGCGCGCTGGCGGTGCACGGCCTGTCCAACGAGTTCCTGCAGGACAAGCCCATCTTCATCGAGATCGCCGTCGAGTTCCTCGATTTCGTCCGGGGCGCGGAACTGGTCATCCACAACGCCGCATTCGATGTCGGCTTCCTCAACAATGAACTGGCCTTGCTGAAGGAATCGCCGCTTGAGCAAACCTGCTCTGGAGTGGTGGATACATTGAAGATGGCGCGCGAACTGCATCCGGGGCGCAGGAACTCGCTGGATGCCCTGTGCGAGCGCTATGCCATCAACAATTCCGGCCGGACGCTGCATGGCGCGCTGCTGGACGCCGAGTTGCTGGCGGAAGTCTATCTGGCTATGACGCGCGGCCAGGAAAGCCTGATCATGGAACTCGAGGCCACGCCCGCGCCTGGTCTTCAGGCCGGGTTGGCGGCGGAGCGGCCGCCCTTGCGGGTGCTGCGCGCCAGCCCGGCCGAACAGGCCGAGCACGAACGGGTGCTGGACGAGATCGGCAAGGAAGGCAAGGGCCTCTGCATTTGGCCGGCGGCCGTGGCGCCGGGCCGTCCCTGAATCACTGCCCGCTCCTTGCCGGCTGCCCAGGCAGGACGAAATGGAAGGTGGCGCCTTCGTCGATGCGGCTTTCCGCCCAGATGCGTCCGCCATGCAAATGAATGATTCGCTGTACGGTTGCCAGTCCGATGCCGGTACCCTCGAAGTCTTCGGGTCGATGCAGACGCTGGAAGGCGGAGAACAGTTTGTCGGCGTACATCATGTCGAATCCGGCGCCGTTGTCCTTGACGTAGAACGCGCGTTCGCCGTTTTCTACGCGGCAGCCGAACTGAATGCTCGCCCTGTCCCGTCTTGAAGTGAATTTCCAGGCATTGCCGAGCAGGTTCTGCAGCGCGGCCTGAAGCAAGACCGGGTCCCCTTGAACGACCAGGTTCTCCTGCACCAGCGTATCCACCTGCCGGTCCGGTTCCGCTTCGGCCAGTTCTGCCAGAAGGGAACGCGCGAGGTCGCTGATCCGGACGGATTCAATCCTGACTTCGCTGCGGGCGACGCGGGAAAGCTCGAGCATGTCGTCGATGAGGTCGCCCATGCGGATGCTGGCTTTGCGGATGCGTTTAAGATGGTCGAGGGATTCCGTCTTGCTGCAACCTAGGCAGGCTTCTTCCATCAGATGGGCAAAGCCGTTGATGCCGCGCAAGGGCGCGCGCAGGTCGTGCGAAATGGAGTAGCTGAACGCTTCCAGCTCCTTGTTGCTGGCGGTGAGCTGGCGGGTGCGTTCCGCCACGCGCTGCTCCAGGCTTGCATTGAGCTTGACGATCCTGTCTGCAGCGTTTTTCCTTTCGGTAATGTCTTCCTTCACCGAGATGAAATGGGTGATGTGGCCCTGTTCGTCCCTGAGCGAGGAGATGCGCGTGTCCTCCCAGAAAAGCTCGCCGTTCTTCTTCTTGTTCAGCAGTTCGCCGCGCCATTCCGCGCCCGTGCGGATGGTCGTCCAAAGATCGCGATAAATCGCGGACGGGGTGAGGCCGGATTTCAGCATGCTGGGCTTATTGCCGAGCACTTCCTGGGGTGCGTAGCCGGTGGTCTCGGTGAATTTCGGATTGATGTACTCGATGACGCCGTTGGCGTCGGTGATGAGGACCATGGCCGGGCTGGACTCGATCGCCTGCGACATCTTGCGCAGGCTATGCCCGGTTTCCCGCAACTGGATGACATCCTGCTCGATCTGTTCCATGTCGCGCTGAATGGTGTCGGCCATCTGATCGAACGCCAGCGCGACTTCGCCGATTTCGTCCCGGGAGCGGAAACCGACGCGTTCATCATATCGCCCTTCGGCAAAACCGCGGCTGGCGCGGACAAGGCGGCGCAGCGGCAGCACGACCTGATAGCGGATGACCATCAGGCTGAAAACAAGAATGGCGAAATCGAGTACGGCCAGGCGATAGAGGTTGCGCATCGCCTCGTCTTCGATTTCCGCTGAATTGCTTGCCAGGGTGGCCGTGACGGCATCGGCCATCTCGAGGATGGCCTGGCCGTTTTGGTATAGCTGGTTCAATTCGTTGTGTATGTTCTTCTGGGAAGAGGAACCGGACAGGACGGCGTTGATTCGCTGCCGGTAATTGATGGAGTGCTTCCAGATGGAATCAACGGCCTCCTGGAGGCGCGGAGGAAGCGCCTTGACCTCGTGGCCAGGCGCCCTGCCATCGGCGTCGAGTGTGGAGAGGATCTCGTCCAGTCTTCTCAGTTTCTCATCGATTGCCTTGCGATCGGGTTCCAGGCCCTGAAGCAGCCGGAGAGTGTCGAGCTGTATGCTCTGGCTGATCCAGCGCAGGCTGCCGGTCAGGTTGACGAGCGTGGCGGTTCCCTTCAGGCGCGAAAACGATGACTGGATCACCAGCACGTTGCCCATCACGATCAGGGTCAGCAGGATAAACAGGAGGAGAAATTTCTTCCGGATCGTCGGACGGGCGGCACGGCGGAGCAGCGCGGCGCCATCCGCAGTCCGGTCCGATTCCTGGCACGAATCCACTGAAATGCTCATAAGCCCTTCAAGCGCATGCCGGCCTATGCCGGGCAGTGACATTGAACAAGCCTGCGGGGACATGGCAGAAATTCCTGCCGCGCAATGCGGCGCGGCCACACTTCGAAACGGTCAGGCGGAGCTGGGCCCGGGATGGCGGGGAGAGGATTGCCTCATGCCGCGCGCCGAAAGTGGAAAGTGATTAACGGCGACTCGGCTGGCAACTTTATATCATGTTTATAATTCAATTATCACAAGAATCACTTTGAAAAGGAAGCGGTTTCCGCTACAATGCGCACCTTTGGTGCCGGCATGATGCCTGCTTCCGCGAGCATTAGCCTGCACCGAGACTTGGTTTTTCCAGGCGCGTAGCTCAGCTGGTTAGAGCACCACCTTGACATGGTGGGGGTCGTAGGTTCGAGTCCTATCGCGCCTACCAATTCGTTGGACAGAAGTCAGAGGACAGGGGCCGAGGCGGCTTCGGTTTTCTGGCTTTTGTTGTTTATGGCGGTTTCAGGATGCTGACGATTACATTGCCGGACGGTTCGACGCGGGCGTTTCCTCAGGCGGTCACGGTGGCCGAGGTGGCGGCCTCGATCGGCGCGGGCCTGGCCAAGGCGGCGCTGGCGGGCAAGGTGGACGGCAAGCTGGTCGATACCAGTTTCCGCATCGAGCGCGACTGTGCCCTGGCCATCGTGACCGACAAGGATGCAGAGGGGGTCGAGATCCTCCGGCATTCGGCGGCCCATCTGCTGGCTTATGCCGTGAAGGCATTGTTTCCCGAGGCACAGGTCACCATCGGTCCGGTGATCGACAACGGCTTCTATTACGATTTTTCCTACAAGCGGCCTTTCACGCCCGAGGATCTGGCGAAAATCGAAGTGCGCATGGCCGAGTTGGCGAAGAAGGATTTCCCTGTCGTGCGCGAAGTATGGGCGCGCGACAAGGCGGTCGAGTTCTTCAGGTCGATCGGCGAGCACTACAAGGCCGAGATCATCGCCTCGATTCCGGCCGAGCAGGACGTCTCGCTTTATCGGGAGGGTGATTTCATCGACCTCTGCCGTGGCCCGCATGTGCCGTCGACGGGCAAGCTGAAGGTCTTCAAGCTGATGAAGCTGGCCGGCGCCTACTGGCGCGGCGATTCCCGCAACGAGATGCTGCAGCGCATTTACGGTACCGCCTGGGCGAAGAAGGAGGAACTGGCTGATTACCTGCACATGCTGGAGGAGGCGGAAAAACGCGATCACCGCAAGCTGGGCCGTCAGCTCGATCTCTTCCACCTGCAGGACGAGGCGCCCGGCATGGTGTTCTGGCATCCCAAGGGCTGGGTGATCTGGCAGGAGGTCGAGCAGTACATGCGCCAGTTGTTGAATGCCAACGGCTACCACGAGGTGCGCACGCCGCAAGTGATGGACCGTGTCCTGTGGGAGCGCTCCGGGCACTGGGAGAACTATGCCGAACACATGTTCACCACCAAGGCAGAGGAGCGCGACTACGCCGTGAAGCCGATGAACTGCCCGGGCCACGTGCAGATATTCAACCAGGGCATCAAGAGCTATCGCGACCTGCCCTTGCGTCTGGCGGAGTTCGGGTCCTGCCATCGCAACGAGCCGTCCGGCGCCCTGCACGGAATCATGCGCGTGCGCGGCTTCGTGCAGGATGATGCGCACATCTTCTGCACCGAGGAGCAGATTCTTTTCGAGTCCGTGGCCTTCATTGATTTGTTGCGCAAGGTCTATGCGGATTTCGGCTTCAACGACATCCTGGTCAAGTTGTCCACACGCCCGGACAAGCGCATCGGTTCGGACGAAACCTGGGACCGCGCCGAGCTTGCATTGGCTCAGGCGCTCGATGCAAAGGGGCTGAAATACGATGTGCAACCGGGCGAGGGGGCCTTTTACGGGCCGAAAATCGAGTTTTCCCTGAAAGACTGCCTCAACCGGGTCTGGCAATGCGGCACGCTGCAACTCGATTTTTCATTGCCGGGACGTCTGGGCGCCGAGTATGTTGCCGAAGACAATACCCGCCGGCAGCCGGTCATGCTGCATCGGGCCATTCTGGGATCGATGGAACGCTTCATCGGCATCCTCATCGAGCACCATGCCGGTGCCTTCCCCCCTTGGCTGGCGCCGGTGCATGCGGTAGTCATGAACATTTCGGAACATCAGGCTGATTACGCCGAAACTGTTGCGGAAAAGCTACGCCAGGCCGGGTTACGGGCCGTTTCCGATTTGCGCAACGAGAAAATTAGCTATAAAATACGCGAACATAGCTTGCAAAAACTGCCTTACCAGGTCGTCGTCGGCGACAAGGAGAAGGCAGCAGGGTTGGTCGCCGTGCGTGCCCGGGGTGGACTAGACCTCGGGCAAATGTCCCTCGAGACGTTTGTCGAACGCCTGACGCGAGAACGCGATGCGCGGGCAGGGGCGGCCTGATTTTTGATTTTTTGGAGACTTGAACCATCGCACAACCACAGCAGAAGGCGCAGCGCCTGAATGAAGAGATCAATGCCCCCGAGATTCGCCTGATCGGGGTGGAGGGTGAGCAGGTCGGGATCGTTTCGGTCCAGGAGGCGCTGAAAATGGCCGAGGAAGCGGGTGTGGATCTGGTGGAGATCGCGCCCATGGCCAGTCCGCCGGTCTGCCGCATCATGGACTATGGCAAGTTCAAGTATGCCGAGGCGAAGAAGGCCCACGAGGCCAAGCTGAAACAGAAGCAGATCCAGGTCAAGGAAGTCAAATTCCGGCCTGGTACGGACGAGGGCGACTACAAGATCAAGCTGAGGAATCTGGTGCGCTTCCTGCAGGAGGGTGACAAGACGAAAGTCACCTTGCGATTTCGCGGCAGGGAGATGGCCCACCAGGAATTCGGCATTCGTCTTCTGGAACGGGTGAAGGCCGATCTGGAGTCGTATGGCACGGTCGAGCAGTTTCCCAAGATGGAAGGCCGCCAGCTCATCATGATCATGGCGCCGATCAAGAAGCAGTTGAAGCACTGAGATTCGCGCCCCCCGGGGCGCAAGGCGGCATGAACCGGCCTACAGGTTCATGGACAAGTGGTTGCGGGTAGTCGAAGCGCTCTCGAGTCGGGAGCCACCCGATGCCATGTTAAAAAGGAGCTATCAATGCCCAAGATGAAATCGAAAAGAGGCGCATCCAAGCGCTTCAAGGTGCGGCCGGGGGGCAGCGTCAAGCGTTCCCAAGCGTTCAAGCGCCATATCCTGACGAAGAAATCCACCAAGGCCAAGCGCCACCTGCGCGGCGTGACTGGCGTCCATGACGCCGACACGGCCTCCGTTCGCGCCATGCTGCCCTACGCCTAAGGAGACCAGACCATGTCACGAGTCAAACGCGGTGTAACGGCGCGCGCGCGCCACAAGAAGGTTCTCGATCAGGCCAAGGGTTACCGCGGTCGCCGGGGCAGCGTCTATCGCATCGCCAAGCAGGCGGTGATGAAGGCGGGGCAGTATGCCTATCGCGATCGTCGTCAGCGCAAGCGCCAGTTCCGATCGCTGTGGATCGTCCGCATCAACGCCGCTGCGCGCGAGTTGGGCCTGACCTACAGCGTGCTGATGAACGGCCTGAAGAAGGCCTCCATCGAGGTCGATCGCAAGGTGCTGGCGGATCTGGCGGTGTTCGACAAGCCTGCCTTCGCGCAGATTGCAAACCAGGCCAAGGCGAGCCTTGCTGCCTGAGCGCGTGTCACGCGGAAAAAGGAGGCCAAGCCTCCTTTTTTTACGTTTGAGCCATGAGTGACATCGAACAATTAGTTGTCCGGGCTACGGCCGAATTTGCCGGCATTGGCGACGCTGCCCTGCTGGAACAGGCCAAGGCGCGCTATCTCGGCAAAAGCGGCTCGGTCACCGAACTGCTCAAGGGCCTGGGCAAGCTCGCCCCCGATGCGCGCAAAGACGCCGGCGCGGCCATCAACAGCGCCAAGGAGCGCATCGAGTCGGCGCTCAACGCCCGGCGCGAGGCGCTGCGTCACGCTTCTCTGGAGGCGCAACTCAAGGCGGAGGCCCTCGACATCACGCTGCCCGGCCGTGGCCTGCCAACGGGCGGACTGCACCCGGTGACGCGCACCCTGGAGCGCATCGAGGCGCTGTTTCGCGCCATCGGCTTCGACGTCGCCGACGGTCCCGAGATCGAGGACGACTTCCACAACTTCACCGCGCTCAACACGCCGGAGAACCATCCGGCGCGTTCCATGCATGACACGTTCTATCTTGAGAACGCTCCGGGACTGCTGCTGCGCACGCACACCAGTCCCATCCAGGTGCGCTACATGGAGACGCACAAGCCTCCTATTCGCATCATCGCGCCGGGCCGCGTCTATCGCGTCGATTCGGATGCCACGCACTCGCCGATGTTCCATCAGGTCGAGGGGCTATGGATCGATGAAAATGTCAGTTTCGCCGATCTCAAGGGCGTGTTTACGGATTTCCTGCGCAACTTCTTCGAGAAGCCCGATCTGCGCACACGCTTCAGGCCGTCGTTTTTTCCGTTTACCGAACCCTCGGCCGAGATCGACATGAGCTGCGTGTTCTGTGATGGCAATGGCTGCCGCGTCTGCAGCCACACCGGCTGGCTGGAGATCGCCGGCAGCGGCATGGTGCATCCGAACGTGCTGAAACATGTCGGCATCGACAGCGAGAAATACATCGGTTTCGCTTTCGGCATGGGCCCGGATCGCCTGACCATGCTGCGCTATGGCGTCAACGATCTGCGTCTGTTTTTTGACGGCGATTTGCGTTTCCTGCAGCAGTTTAAATAACCATGCAATTCTCCGAACACTGGCTGAGAGAATTCGTCGATCCGCCGCTCACCAGCGCCGAGTTGGCGCACAGCCTGACTATGGCCGGTCTTGAAGTCGAAGCGCTGACGAATGTAGCGCCCGCTTTCTCGAGCGTCGTCGTGGCGCAAGTCCTCGCCGTCGACAAGCATCCAGATGCCGACAAGCTGAAGCTGTGCCGCGTCGATGCAGGGCAGGGCGAGACCCTGCAGGTCGTCTGCGGCGCCCCGAATGTCGCGGCCGGCATGAAGGTGCCCTGCGCGCTGGTCGGCGCGGAACTGCCGGGAATCAAAATCAAGGCCGCCAAGGTGCGCGGCGTCGAGTCGTTCGGCATGCTGTGTTCGTCGCGCGAACTTGGACTGTCCGAAGACCACAGCGGCTTGATGGCACTGCCGGGCGATGCACCGATTGGCGAGGACATCCGGACGTATCTGGCGCTCGACGACAAGCTGCTGACGCTGAAACTTACGCCGAACCGCGCCGATTGCCTCAGTCTGAAAGGCGTGGCGCGCGAAGTGGGAGCGCTGACCGGCGTTCCCGTAGCGCTGCCGCCGATACAGGCCGCCGAGATAAGCAGCGACAGGCGCCGCGAAGTCGTTCTGGATGCGCCGGCAGCCTGCCCGCGCTATTGCGGACGGGTGGTGAGCGGCATCGATGCCGGCGCGCCCACGCCGCCCTGGATGAAGTCACGCCTGGAACGCAGCGGCATCCGCTCCATCAGCGCAGTGGTGGATATCACCAACTACGTCATGCTCGAACTCGGCCAGCCGCTGCACGCCTTCGACGATGCGCGTCTGTCCGGTGCCGTGCATGTGCGCTATCCGAAGGCGGGCGAGACGCTCCTGCTGCTGAACGAACAGACCGTCGAACCCGCCGCGGACACGGCGTTGATTGCGGACGAACGGCGCGCCCTGGCATTGGCCGGCATCATGGGCGGCGAGGAAAGCGGCATTTCCGAAGCAACGACGGACCTGTTTCTGGAAAGCGCATTTTTCGCTCCTGATGCCGTGGCCGGCAAGGCGCGCGCGCTGGGACTTTCTTCGGATGCTTCCTACCGCTTCGAACGGGGGGTCGACTTCGTCGCAACGCGCGAGGCGCTGGAACGGGCAACCCAACTGGTGCTGGAAATCTGCGGTGGTCAGGCCGGACCCGTGACGGAAGCGCTCGACGGCGGTCATTTGCCGAAGCGCGAAGTGGTGCGGCTGCGCGTGCCGCGCGCCGAGAAGATTCTCGGCATCCGGCTGGGTGCCGAGGTTGCGGCGCGCTTGTTCCAGGGGCTCGGCTTCGACTTCACGCGAGAAGGCGACACCTTCATCGTGACGCCGCCCTCGCATCGCTTCGATATCGCCATCGAAGAAGATCTCGTCGAGGAACTGGCGCGCCTCCACGGTTACGACAACATTCCCGCGCGCATGCCGCAGGGAACGCTGGCCATCCTGCCGCAGAACGAGCGGCAACGCAGCGTCTGGCGCCTGCGCCGCCTGCTGGCTTCACGTGATTATCAGGAGGTCGTGAACTACAGTTTCGTCGATGCAAACCTGGAACACGATTTCTGCGCGAATGAAGCGCCCGTGGCCCTGGCCAATCCCATCGCCAGCCAGATGAGCGTAATGCGTTCCAGCCTTATCGGCGGCATGGTGGCGAATCTCATCAGCAATCGGAACAGACGCCTGGAGCGTGTGCGGGTGTTCGAAATAGGCCGCTGCTTCCTGCGCGTGGACGAAAGTCAGCCGCCGCAGGACGCCGAGATGACCCCGATTGCCGGTTTCCAGCAGCCCAGGCGCGTCGCCGCATTGGCTGCAGGATCGGCGGCGCCCGAGCAGTGGGGCGTGTCTCCGCGTCCAGTGGATTTCTTCGATGCCAAGGCTGATGTGGAAGCGTTGCTGTCGCCGCGACAGGCGCTGTTCGCGCGCCTTGACCACCCCGCACTTCATCCCGGGCGGGCCGCGTCCGTCAGCGTGGACGGCAGGGCGGTCGGCGTCGTCGGAGAGCTGCATCCGCGGTGGGTTCAGAAATACGACTTGGGCACGGCGCCGGTCGTTTTCGAACTCGACCTCGATCCGGTGCTTCAGCAGCCGCTGCCGGGCTATCGGGAGACTTCCCGCTTCCCGGCCGTGGTGCGCGACCTCGCCCTGGTGGTGGATCAGGAGCAGCCGGCCCAGCCTTTGCTGGAAGGCCTGATTGCCTCGGCGCCAGCCTTCGTCAGGGAGGTGGTTCTGTTCGATGTCTATCATGGCAAAGGGGTCGAGTCAGGGAAAAAAAGTCTTGCATTCCGGGTAGTTATGCAAGATACTGAGAAAACGCTTTCGGATGGTGAAGTCGAAGCGGCGGTGGTCAAAATGATCGAAGCCGCCACCCGGAAATTCGCCGCCAAGCTGCGTTCATAGGGAGCAGAAATGACGTTAACAAAGGCGGAACTCGCCGATCTCCTGTTCGAGAAGGTCGGCTTGAACAAGCGCGAAGCGAAAGACATGGTCGAGGGCTTTTTCGAGGAGATCCGTACGGCGCTGGAACGCGGCGAAAGCGTCAAGTTGTCCGGCTTTGGCAATTTCCAGTTGCGTGACAAGCCGCAGCGCCCCGGCCGCAATCCCAAGACCGGCGAGGAAATTCCGATCACTGCGCGCCGCGTCGTCACCTTCCATGCCAGCCAGAAACTCAAGGCCTCGGTCGAGAAACTGAGCAGCCATGGCAAGCAAGGATGATCTGCCGCCCATCCCGGCGAAACGCTACTTCACCATCGGCGAAGTAAGCGAGTTGTGCGGCGTCAAGCCGCATGTCCTGCGCTACTGGGAGCAGGAATTCACCCAACTGAAGCCGGTCAAGCGGCGCGGAAACCGCCGTTATTACCAGCACCACGAGGTGTTGCTGGTGCGCCGCATCCGCGAACTCTTGTATCGCGAAGGCTTTACCATCAGCGGGGCGCGCAACAGGCTTGAGGAAGGACCCGTGAAGGAGGCGCCGCATCAAGCCGCCGACTCGCCGGAACATTTTGCGCCCGCCGGCTCATTGCGCGCCGAGATTGTCGGCATCATCGCTTTTCTGCGCGCCTGATTTCCTCCATCGGCACATCGCAGCTTCCCGCTCTCTGATATAATCCGCATCCAGTCGGGGCGTAGCGCAGCCTGGTAGCGCACTTGCATGGGGTGCAAGGGGTCGCGAGTTCGAATCCCGCCGCCCCGACCATTCTTTCCCAGAGGCAGCCATCGCCGCGCGGCACACCATGCGCATCCTCCTTTCCAATGACGACGGCTACTTCGCGCCGGGCATCGAGGCCCTGGCAAGAACCCTGTCCGATCTGGCCGACATCACCGTGGTCGCTCCCGAGCGCGACCGCAGCGGCGCCAGCAATTCGCTTACTCTGGATCGGCCGCTCATGCTGCGTCGGGCGGCTAACGGCTTCTATTTCGTCAACGGCACGCCGACGGATTGCGTCCACCTAGCCGTCACCGGCATGCTCGACCATCTGCCCGACATGGTGATCTCGGGCATCAATCTCGGTGCCAACATGGGCGACGACACCATCTATTCCGGAACGGTTGCCGCCGCCACGGAGGGACATCTTCTCGGTGTGCCCTCGATTGCGGTGTCGCTTACCAGCCACAAGGCAGCGCATTTCGAGACCGCGGCGACGGTGGTACGGCGCATGGTCGAGCGGTGCCTGCAGCAGCCGCTCGGCGAGCCGGTGCTGCTGAATCTCAATGTGCCGGATGTGCCCTTGGCGAGCCTCAAGGGCGTGAAGATCACCCGGCTGGGCAAGCGACACAAGGCGGAAGGCGTGGTCAGGCAGATCAATCCGCGCGGCGACACGGTGTACTGGATCGGCGCGGCGGGACCGGCGCAGGACGCCGGCGAGGGAACGGATTTCCATGCCGTGGAGAATGGCTATGCATCGGTCACGCCCTTGCAGATCGACCTGACGCACGGGACGCAGATCGACGCCGTCAGAACCTGGCTCGAGACATGAAGCGCGAGCTGTCCGGCATCGGCATGACTTCCCAGCGTACCCGCGCCCGCATGATCGAGCGGCTGCGCGCCGACGGCATTCGCGACGAGCGGGTGCTGTCGGCGATGGCTGCCGTGCCGCGGCATCTATTCGTCGAGGAAGCGCTGGCCTCGCGCGCCTACGAAGACATGGCCTTGCCGATCGGACTGAAGCAGACGATCTCCCAGCCGTTCATCGTGGCGCGCATGATTGAACTGCTGGCGGCGGGTCGGGAACTCGGCAAGACGCTTGAGATCGGGGCCGGTTGCGGATATCAGGCGGCCGTCCTGGCGCAGTTGGCGAAGGATGTCTATGCCGTCGAGCGACTCGCCCAACTGCTTGACAAGGCGCGCGCCAACTTGCGCCACTTGCGCCTGCCCAATGTCCGGCTCAAGCATGCGGACGGGAATCTTGGGCTGGCAGATGCCGCGCCTTTCGATACAATTATCATTGCAGCAGCCGCAGGACATGTGCCCAAGGCGTTGCTTGGGCAACTGGCCGTGGGCGGGCGCATGATCCTTCCATTGGGCGGAGCCGAACAATCGCTCTGCCTGATTGAGCGTAGCGCGCGTGGTTATAGCGAAACCCGCCTCGAATCGGTCCGTTTCGTTCCCCTTGTCGCTGGAGTCGAATAAGCATGGCGAAGTGTTTTCCCCGATATGCGATTCCGCTTGCAGTAGTCGCCGCCCTGCTGGGCGGTTGTGCCTCGAAGTCGCCTGCTCCAGTGATCGAGCGAGGCGGCGTGCCGGCCAAGGGACCCACGCCGGCCGCGGCACCGGCCAAACCAAGCGAATACCATACGGTGAAGAAGGGCGACACGCTCTACAGCATCGCGCTGGAGCATGGCCAGTTTTACCGGGACGTGGCGGCCTGGAACAATATCGACAATCCGAATGTAATCCGGGTCGGCCAGCAGTTGCGCATCGCGCCTCCCGAGGGGGTGGCGGTGGCCAAGCCCATCGTCGGCCCGGCGGCCGTCGAAGCGCGGCCTCTGGTCGCAGGCGGAGTCTCGAATACGGATATGCTCAAGCGCGAGCCGAAGGGAGGGAAACAGCCCTACTCGGAGCAGGCCATGGCGGCTGCACAGAAACCGGAGGAATCGCGCCCGGCCCAGGCCGCCGTGCAGGTCAAGGCCGAACCCAGACCGGCGGAACCCGTTGCCGGCGGCGAACCGAACTGGGCGTGGCCGAGCGGCGGCAAGGTGATCGCTGCCTATGTGGAAGGCGGCAGCAAGGGGGTGGATATCGAAGGCCGCATCGGCGAGCCGGTATTGGCAGCCGAGGCGGGCAAGGTTACCTATGCCGGCAGCGGAATTCGCGGTTACGGCAATCTGCTCATCATTCAGCATGCCAATAATCTGTCCAGTGTCTATGCGCACAACAGCAAGCTGCTGGCCAAGGAAGGCCAGCAGGTGGCCAAGGGACAGAAAATCGCCGAGCTAGGCGACAGCGACGCCGACCAGGCCAAGCTCCACTTCGAGATCCGTCGCCAGGGCAAGCCGCTCGATCCCCTCAAGCTGCTGCCGCCGAGGTAGCGCATGCGCGACGAGGCTTTGCCGGAGGAGGGGGAGCCTGCCGAATCGGCCGTGCCGGAAGCCGCACCGGTCGCCGAGCCGGAATTCCTCAACGATGTCACCCAGATCTATCTCAACGAGATCGGCGCAAACCCGCTGCTGACGCCGGAGCAGGAGCTGAGCTTCTCGCGACTGGCCCGCCAGGGCGACCAGGCTGCGCGCCAGAAAATGATCGAGCACAATCTGCGCCTGGTGGTGAATATCGCCAAGCACTACCTGAACCGCGGCATGCCGCTGCTCGATCTGGTGGAGGAGGGAAATCTCGGACTGATTCATGCGCTCGAAAAGTTCGACCCAGAGCGCGGATTCCGTTTCTCGACCTATGCCACCTGGTGGATCCGGCAGAACATCGAACGGGCCATCATGAATCAGTCCCGCACCATCCGGCTGCCGGTCCATGTGGTCAAGGAACTCAATACGGTGCTGCGCGCCATGCGGCACCTCGAGGCGGCCAGCGCGCGCGAAACAGGCCTGGAAGAGATCGCCCAGCTGCTCGACAAGCCGGTCGAGGAAGTGCGCCAGGTGCTTGCGCTGAACGAGCACGTCGCGTCGCTGGACGCGCCGCTGGACATCGACCCCAGCCTTTCCATCGGCGAGTCGCTGGCCGATGACGCGGCCTTGACGCCGGAAATGCAGATTCAGACCGCCGAGGTTGAACATCTCGTCATCGAGTGGATTGGCATGCTCAGCGACAAGCAGCGGAAGGTGATTGAATATCGTTACGGGTTGAACGGCTGCGAGTTGGCGACCCTGGAAGAACTGGCCGAACGCCTGTCGCTGACGCGCGAGCGGGTGCGGCAGATCCAGATCGAGGCGCTGGCCCAGTTGCGTCGCATCCTCAAGCGGCACGGCGTTTCCAGGGACATTCTCCTGTAGCGCGCCTACCGCGCCGCCAGGCGTGCCGTTCTTTCCGCCTTCAGTTCCTGCGACAGCGCATGCACTGCCATGGCATAGAAGCTGGAGCGGTTGTAGCGCGTGATGACATAGAAGTTGCGATATCCCAGCCAGTATTCGGTTGCCTGGTTGGGCGTGACGAGGTCGATCAGGGCGCAGGGCAATTGCGGCGCATCGACTGCGGGGCTGACGCCGTAGGCCGCCATTTCCGCGGGAAGGAAGCGGGGCAGGATGCCGGCGTCGACGAGTTCGCCGAATCGGTCGCCCGCCACTGCGGCCGCGGCGACGATCGGGCTGTCCGACTCCCAACCGTGGCTGGCGAGGAAGTTGGCGACGCTGCCGATGGCATCCGCGGCGCTTGCCGTCAGATCGACATGGCCGTCACCGTCGAAGTCGACGCCCCAATTGCGCAGGCTGCTGGGCAGGAATTGCGGCATGCCCAGCGCCCCTGCGTAGGAGCCTATGTAGGCCAGGGGGTTCTGGCTCGTCTCCTGTGAAAGCAGCAGCAAGGCTTCCAGCTCGCGGCGGAACAGGTCGGCGCGCGGCGGGTAGTCGAAAGCCAGCGTGGCCAGTGTGGCCAGCGAGGGAAACCGGCCCATGTTGCGGCCGTAAAGGGTTTCAATTCCGATGATGGCGACGATGATTTCCTCCGGCACGCCGTAGGTGCGCCTGGCCGCTTCGAGGGTGCTGCGGTTCGTCTCCCAGAAGCGCAGCCCGCCTTCGATGCGGGCAGGTTCGACGAAGCGGGCGCGGTAGGCCTGCCATGAACGCACCGAGGGATCCTTAGGCGGCAGGATGGCCTTGATCGCCTTCGGTTGCGGCTGTGCCTGCCTGAACAGACGCGCCAGGCGGACACGGTCGAAGCCATGTTTCTCGTGCATATCCTCGATGAATGCGCGGACATCGTCGCGCTGGGCGAAGCCACCGGCGCAGGCGCCGGCGGGCAGGGCCAGCGCGAGGGCGCAGAGCATGGCGGAAGTCAGGATTCGGATCATCTTGGGGTGGCGATCTCCAGGTTCGCAATCAGTTCCTGCAATTGCCGTTGGGCCGACTTGCTCACCAGCATCCCATAGCGCAACTGAATGTAGAGTGCCGCAATGACCTCCATGGAGCGCGTCAGTTCGGGCCGCGCCAGCGAAACACGGCGGGAGTAATCTGCCGGACCTTCCCAGTCCTCGCGCGCCAGGCCGACACGGGCCAGTCTGCGGCTCAGCCGGTTCCACATGCGAACCGTCTTGTCGACTCGGATGCGTTTGTGCAGGACCCAAAAGGTCAGACCCAGCAGCAGCAATCCGCACAGGGCAGCCATGGCCGCCGTCATGGCCTTCCAGTCGGGTTCCCGCATGCCTAGGCGGGACAGCACCTCGCGCTGGCGCTGCGGCGTATAGCCCAGCACCCACTGATTCCACGAGTTTGTCACCGCGTCCCAGCGGAAGCGGATGTCCCGCAGCCAGGAAAGATCGGCTCTCACGAGGAACGGCAGAGGTTCGCCCGCCGGCACGGCGGAAGCCAATCCGGCTTCGATGCGACTCGGGGCGATGGCCGCCGTCGGATCGATGCGCACCCAACCCTTGTCCTTCAGCCAGACTTCCGCCCAGGCATGGGCATCGGATTGGCGGACGATCAGATAGCCATCGACAGGATTCTGCTCGCCCCCCTGATAGCCGGTGACGACGCGTGCCGGCACGCCGGCGGCGCGCATGGCGAAGACGAAGGCCGAGGCAAAGTGCTCGCAGAAGCCGCGCCGGGTGTCGAACAGGAACTGGTCGATGCCGTTCTCGCCGAGGAGCGGCGGCGTCAGCGTGTAGAAGAAGCTTTCCTGGCGAAAGTAATCCAGCATGCGGCGGATGAGCGCCTCGTCCGTCGCCGACTCGCTTCGCCATTGTTCGGCGAGTGCCCGGGTCCGCGGGTTGTTCGCGGGCATATCGAGGTGGTTTCGCAGCGACGTTTCTGACTCCTCCGCGCCAGGAACGAAATCGAGGCGCGACTGCATTTCATAACGGATGCGGCTGCGCACGGGAATTCTGGAGAGCAGCTGATAGTCCCGCGCCAGGACGGCGTCGGGCGGCAGCGTGCCGGGCATTTCCAGGGCGAACAGCCAGAGCTTGTTGTGCGGTTCGAGCGTGACCGAATAGCGGTAAATCCGTCCTGTCGCCGTATCCGGGAGACTGACTTTCCCCTGCCGGGCTCCGGCACGCCAGGTACGGCCGTCGAACAGGGTCAGCACCGGACCGCGCCAGTACAGGGCCGGTTTGGGCGGGACTTCTCCATCGAACTTGACGCGGAAGGCGATTTCCCCGGAGAGGCTCAGATTGCTGATGGAGCCCGGCGACATGGTGTCCGACAGGCCGCTCATGCCGCTGTAGGCATCCGCCGGCATGCCCCAGAGCGGCCCCTGTACGCGGGGAAACAGCAGAAACAGGACGAGCATGAATGGCGTCGCCTGCGCCAGCATGACGGCGGACAGCCGCAGGTGATCGGCGGCAGACCGGCCCGCGTGTCCGAGGCTGGCCAGGGCGGCCGTCACGACGACGAGCGCTGCCAGGGTGAAGCCGGCAACCCCGATGCCCTGCTCGTTGAGAAAGTGGGTCAGGAGCAGGAAATAGCAGAGGAAGATGGCAGCCAGTCCATCCCGTACGCTGCGCATTTCGAGCAGCTTGAGGGCGAGGAAGAGGATGAGAAGCGCGATGCCCGGATCCTTGCCGAAGAACTGGCGGTAGGTAAAGAAAATCCCCGCCGATCCGGCTGCAACGAGAAAGGTCAGCAGCCAGTGCGGCGGCAGTGCAGCGCGGCGCCACCAGAGTGCCATGCGCCAGACGATGCTCGTTGCGATGGCGACGGTCAGCCAGACCGGGGCATATTCGACATCCGGCAGCAGCGTCACGACGGCGCAGGCGATCAGCCACAGTTCCTGCGGGCGGGTCAGTAGCGGGCTATTCCGCTTGGCACCCCGTGCCTTGGTGCGGACGCTAGTCGCCATGCAAGGCCAGTGCCTCCAGGCAATCCTGATACTGTCTTGCCCCTTGGCCGAGCGGAATTTCCTTGCCGGGCAATCGCAGCCCGTAGGCTAGGCTTCGTGCATGAGCATCGATCAGCCACCGCGTCAGGCGCGACAGGCGCGCTTCGACGCCCATGTCCGGCGGCAACTCCCGCCAGTCAAGCCAGACCAGTGTGTTTTCGGCGCCGGTGAACTGCTTGGTGAGCAGGGGTTGACCGCGTGCCACCGCCTTCCAGGCGACATGGCGAGGGGAGTCGGCAGGTTGGTGGGTGCGCAGTCCGGAGAAGTCTTCCGTGCCCATTCCGCTGCGGGAGCCGCCGGCTTCGCCGGTGGCCGAAAGCGGAAGCGGCGGAGCGGAAGCCTCTGGGCGGGGATAGACGAGGCAGCGCATGTCCGGTTCGACATAGCTCCAGGCACGAACCAGACAAAGGGGATAACGCGTCTCCAGTGTGACGCGACCAGGCCGCAGCCAGCCCCGCCTTTGGGCCGCCAGCGGCAGGTTGACGGCAGTCGTCGCGTTGGCCGCCAGATCGGCTGAGACCGAACCTCCGCCCATGAAATGCAGGCATATTGAAAACCGGCCCATCTCTCGCCGGTTGCGCAACTGAAGGCCGAAGCCTGCCGTGTCGCCGGCAAAGACCGGTTCGACATGACCGGGCGAAATCTCCAACTGGACGAGGTTGCGAAAGGTGTGCAGCAAGGCCACCAGGCCGAGGCCCGTGAGGAGAAAGATCAGCGCATAGCCCAGGCTCAGATTGTAGTTGATGGCGCCAATCAGCATGAATCCGAGCGCCACGGCGTAGGTCAATCCGGCTTTTGTCGGCAGCACATAGACGCGTCGCTGCGTCAGGACGATGGGTGCGGGCTCGGGACCGTAGAGACGGAAAAGCCAGCGCTTGAACGATGCGACAGCCAGCATTTCCCTATGGGATCGGGACTGCGCCGATCAATGCCGCAGCGATATCGGCGGCAGAGGCGTTCGGAGCGCCGCTGGCCGGACGCAGACGGTGCCCCGCCACGGCCGGCAGCACGGCCTGGATGTCCTCTGGTAGAACCAGGTCGCGGCGATCGGTCAGTGCCCAGGCACGTGCGGCACGCAGCAGGGCGAGTGCCGCACGCGGGCTGAGCCCGGCTTCATAATCCGGCGAGCGCCGGGTGTGCTCGGCAAGAGCCTGGACATAGGCGATCAGCGCAGCGGAGACATGCACGTCCCGGACTGTCCGCTGCAGTTCGATGAGTTCGCCGGGTTCCAGGCAGGAGTTCAGGGTGGCGACCATGTCGCGCCGGTCGGCACCGGCCAGAAGCTCGCGCTCGGCCGCCTGATCCGGATAACCCATCTCGATGCGCATCAGGAAACGGTCTAGCTGCGATTCCGGCAGAGGGAAGGTGCCGATCTGGTGATAGGGATTCTGCGTGGCGATCACGAAGAACGGATCGGGAAGCGGGCGCGTCTCGCCTTCGCACGTCACCTGGTGCTCCTCCATCGCCTCCAGCAGCGCGCTCTGGGACTTTGGCGTGGCGCGGTTGATCTCGTCAACCAGAATCACCTGGGCGAAGATCGGCCCGGGATGGAACTGGAAACCGCCTGAGTCGCGGTCGAAAATCGACACGCCGATGATGTCCGCCGGCAGCATGTCGGCCGTGCATTGGATACGGTGAAAATTCAGGCCGAGCAGCCTGGCCAGGACATGAGCCAGGATGGTTTTGCCGACACCCGGCAGGTCCTCGATGAGCAGATGGCCGCGCGCCAGCAGGCAGACCAGAGCGAGGCGTATCTGGCGTTCCTTGCCCAGCACGATGCGGCCGGCATGGTGAATCGCTTCATGGATCGGCGAGGTCGGCACGGGTGTGGTGGGCATGACTTGAGGCGGATGCTGCAATCAGTGGATAATGGCGACAGTAGGCACATTCTATTGTAATTCCAACTCGAAAAGACCCGGCGAGGATCGGGGCTGCCAATGACGACCGCATTCATTACCCACCGCGACTGCTGGTTGCACGACATGGGTGCGCATCACCCAGAATGCCCTGAGCGGCTTTCCGCCATCAGCGATCGGCTGATTGCCGCCGGGCTGGACATGTATCTGTCTTTCTACGACGCGCCCCTGGCGACGCTGGAGCAGATTGCACGGGTTCATCCGCCGGAATACGTGCGCGGTATCGCCGAGAGCGCGCCGCAGAGCGGCATTGTCCATCTCGACCCGGATACCGCCATGAGCGCCGGCACATTGCAGGCGGCGTTGCGCTCGGCGGGGGCCGGCATTCTGGCAACGGATCTGGTCATGAGCGGCGAAGTGGAGAACGCCTTTTGCAGCGTGCGGCCGCCGGGGCACCATGCCGAGCGCGCCAAGGCAATGGGTTTCTGTTTCTTCAACAACATCGCCATCGCCGCCACCCATGCGCTCGAAGCGTACGGGCTGGAGCGCGTGGCGGTGGTCGACTTCGACGTTCATCACGGCAACGGGACGGAAGACATTTTCTCCAATGATCCCCGCGTCCTGATGGTCAGCACCTTCCAGCATCCCTTTTATCCCTACACCGGGACAGACGCGCCTGCGGCGAACATGATCAACGTGCCTGTGCCTGCGGGCACGCGCAGCGAGGGGTTCCGGGAGGCGGTAACGAAGGCCTGGCTGCCCGCCATGAGGGATTTCGCACCAGAGGCGATTTTCATTTCGGCGGGCTTCGACGCGCACTATGAGGACGACATGGCCTCGCTCGGCCTCGTCGAAGCCGACTATGCCTGGGTGACCCAGCAAATCAAGGCGGTAGCCGCCGAATCGGCCCGGGACCGCATCGTCTCCATGCTGGAGGGCGGCTATGCCCTGTCTGCCCTGGCGCGCAGCGTAACGACCCACATCAAGATCCTGGCGGACTTGTAAATCCAGCAGGGAACCGAAGCGCCCTGCCGGTGTCCATTGCCATTCAACTTGTTCATTTATTTCCGATGGTTGGCTTCATCAAGTAAAATCCCCCGTTTTCGTGCAGGCTTGATCTTATGATCCAAGGTTCGATTGTCGCCATTGTCACCCCCATGCGGGACGATGGCAGTCTTGATTACCCGCGGCTCAAGTCCCTCGTGGATTTTCATGCGACGGAGGGGACCGACGGCATCGTCATTGTCGGCACGACGGGGGAGTCGCCCACGGTCAATGTCGACGAGCACTGCGAGCTGATCCGCGCCGCCGTCGAATATGCGGCTGGCCGCATGCCCGTCATTGCGGGCACGGGCGGCAATTCCACATCAGAAGCAATCGAACTGACGGCCTACGCCAGACAGGTCGGCGCTGCGGCCTCGCTCAATGTGGTGCCCTATTACAACAAGCCGACGCAGGAAGGGCTTTACCGGCATTTCAAGGCGATCGCCGAGGCAGTGGACTTGCCGATGATTCTTTACAATGTGCCTGGGCGCACAGTTGCCGACATGAGCAACGACACCACGTTGCGCTTGGCGCAGGTGCCGGGCATTGTCGGCATCAAGGACGCAACGGGGAATTTGGAGCGCGGAACGGATCTCATCAAGCGGGCGCCGAAGGGTTTTGCCCTCTATAGCGGCGACGATGCCAGCGCGCTGGCCTTCATTCTGCTGGGCGGGCACGGCACGATATCGGTGACCGCCAACGTGGCACCGCGCTTGATGCACGATATGTGTTTTGCCGCTTTGGCGGGCGACGTAGCGAAGGCGCGCGAGATCAATGCACGACTTCTTGGCCTGCACCGTCAACTCTTTGTCGAGGCCAATCCGATCCCGGTGAAATGGGCCGTCAGCCGGATGGGCTTGATGGACGGAGGCATCCGCCTGCCGCTGACTCCGCTGTCGCCGGAATGTCATGAGCGTGTGTACCAGGCCATGCGTGAAGCGGGCGTAACCGTTTGAAAGCGATATTTCAGAGAAGGCTAATGCCGCGCCAGCGGGTGTTTTGCCGGATCCAATTCGAAATTGAAAGAGGGGCGGGCATGATCCGCAAGTGGTTCAGAAAATTTTTCCTGTTTACCCTGGCCGTGATGCTGGCAGGCTGTTCCAGCATGTCGATCGAGTCGAAGAAAATCGACTACAAGTCGGCGGGGAAATTGCCGCCTCTGGAGATTCCGCCCGACCTGACCTCGCCCAACCGTGACGAGCGCTATGCCGTGCCGGATATATCCCCACGCGGGTCCGCCACGTTCTCTGCCTACAGCACCGAACGCACCGGTACGAAGGACACAGCTGCGCAGGAGGTGCTGCCGCAGGTAGACCAGATGCGAGTCGAGCGTGCCGGCAGCCAGAGATGGCTTGTGGTGACGGTCACGCCGGACAAGGTATGGCCGACGCTCAAGGAGTTCTGGCAGGAACTCGGTTTCATCGTCAACCTTGAATTGCCGGACGCCGGCATCATGGAAACCGACTGGGCCGAGAACCGGGCCAAGCTGCCGCAGGACATGATCCGCGCCACGCTGGGCAAGCTCCTCGATCAGATTTATTCGACGCCGGAACGGGACAAGTTCCGCACGCGCCTGGAAAAAGGCACGGAGCCCGGCACCACTGAAATCTATATCAGTCATCGCGGCATGTACGAGGTCTATGCCACCGAGGGCCAGGACCGCACGGTATGGCAACCCCGTCCGGCGGATCCCGAACTCGAGGCGGAAATGTTGAGGCGGTTGATGGTGCGCTTGGGCACGGAGGAGAACCGCTCAAAAGCCATGATGGCCGCCGAACCGAGAAAGGATGAACGTGCCAAGTTGATTCGGCCGGCCGGAGGGGTCGGCTCACTGCAGTTGCAGGAGGCCTTCGACCGTTCCTGGCGTAGGGTGGGGTTGGCCTTGGATCGCGTTGGCTTCACTGTGGAGGACAGAGACCGCGCCAAGGGGCTTTACTTTGTCCGATACGTGGATCCGGAGTCCGGAGACAACAAGAAGTCGGATGGCGGCTTCCTCAGCAAGCTGAAATTCTGGGATAGCGGCAAGCCAGCGGCCAATCAGCAGTTCCGCATCCTGGTCGAGGGTGAAGGTGGCGAGAGTTCCGTAAAGATACTGACCCGGGAAGGCGGCGTGGATAACTCCGAAACCGCGAAGAAGATTCTCAGCCTCCTATACGACCAGTTGAAGTAATGCGATTTGCTTCGCTGGGGAGCGGCAGTCGTGGCAATGCACTGATTGTCGAGGCGGGCCCAACCCGCCTCCTTCTCGATTGCGGATTCGGTCCGCGGGAGACGGCCTCCAAACTGGGGCGACTTGGCCTGTCCCCGGAAGACTTGTCCGGCGTCCTTGTCACCCACGAACACAGCGATCATGTCGCCGGCGCCTTCAAACTGGCATCCCGGCACAATCTGACAGTCTGGATGACGCATGGCACATTCGCGGCGTCGCCGCGGGGACGGAGCGAAATCCCAGACGTCGAGTTCATCGATGGGCAGCAGGCCTTCCGGGTCGGCGACCTGGAGATCCATCCGTTTCCAGTGCCGCACGATGCACGCGAGCCTGTCCAGTTCGTTTTTTCCGATGGCAGGCACAGGCTCGGTGTGCTGACCGACTTGGGCAGTTCGACACCACACGTGGAACGTATGCTGACAAAATGCGATGCGCTTGTGCTGGAGTGCAACCACGACGAGGACATGCTGCACCGAGGGGGCTACCCGGCGCATTTGAAGCGGCGCATTGCAGGGCGTTTTGGCCATCTCGACAATGCGGCGTCCGCCGCCTTGCTCGGCGCATTGGATACCCGTGGGCTGCAGCACCTTATTGCGGCGCATTTGAGTCAGCAGAACAATACGCCGTCTTTGGCGCGGGCTGCCTTGGCAGGTGCGTTGGGTTGCGCCGAGACCTGGGTGGGTGTCGCTAGCCAGGAGGATGGATTTGACTGGCGTGCCTTGCTATAGCAGGGCACAGGCAAAAAAAAGCCGGCCCTCAGGCCGGCCTTTCCGGAAGCGATCTGAATTACTTCTTCATCTCTTCCTTCTTGGCTTCCATGCCAGCAGGCTGGGCCGGAGCGGCAGCAGGCGCACCTGCCATGCCACCCATGCCGGACATGCCTTGCTGGCCGCCCATGCCTTCCATGCCCTTCTGACCTTCCATGCCACCCATGCCGGCAGGCTGGGCGGGGGCTGGGGCCGGTGCTGCGGCGGGGGCCGGAGCAGCGGGGGCGGCGGCGGGTTTGGCTTCTTCTTTTTTGCCGCAGGCGGTCAGGGCCACGGCGACGAGAGCAGCAACGAGGAGAGAGTGTTTCATTTGATTTCCCTTATCGATAAAAGAAAATATTATGTTTGCGATCAACAATCGAAATTTTGAGTTTGACCAGAACGGATTCTGGCCAAGAGGCGATTTTATCAAATTCAGGTAAAAAAACCACCCCAACCAAACGCTGCTTCGAGACGGTGCCGGCCCGTAACGTCATAAACCCAGATGCGTTGCCGAAGCCCCCGGTAACGACTCCAGCCAAAGATCCTCGAAGCGTTTATGCCAGCCATGGACTTCCATCGGCTGATCTAGGAGTACCTTGCCACGAAAATGTTCTGAATGAAAGCGGATGACCCCGCTGACCCCGTCGGCCAGAACGAAGCAATCGGAAAGTCCTCGCAGTGATTCAGGTGTCTGCCGTACGGAAAAACAATGGCTGTAGCGCTTGAGCAGCGCCATCAGGCGCGATGAATAGCGGGTCAGGTGATCGAGATCATGCAATACGACGCGCAACTGGCGGGTTCGCCCCCCCGAGAGGAAGGCTGAAAGCGCATCCGCCCGCGCCAGGCTGTCTAACTCCAGATCCTTGACGTTGGGGTCGAAGATGCAGAGTTCCTTATTCGCCGCCGAAAGCACCCGGTCTATCGCCTGCTGGTATGCAGCGCGGCCATCGAAGGTGTCCTGTAGGCTGTCCGTCATGAGCACTCAACTCGATATAGCACTACGTCATCCTAGGACATGCATGGGATCGTTGCAAATCCTCTTGCCACGAATACAATTGCGCCTCCCGAATTGGAGCCCAGCCGCATATGCCCGCCACCATCATCGAATCGCTTGACCACGAAGGGAGGGGCGTGGCCCGACACGAGGGAAAGACCATTTTCATCGAGGGCGCGCTGCCACGGGAAAAGGTCGTCTTCTCCAGTTATCGCAGGCAGCCGAATTACGAACTGGCAACGGCAAGCCGGATCTTGACATCGAGTGCCCTGCGCGTCGAGCCGCGTTGTCCCCACTTCGGCGTATGTGGCGGATGCAGCATGCAACATCTCGATGCATATGGCCAGGCGGCGGCCAAACAGCGCGTGCTCGAAGATGCTTTCTGGCACATAGGGCGTATCCGTCCTATGGAAATCTATCCAGCCATCTACGGCACGGGTTGGGGATACCGTTCGCGCGCGCGTCTATCGGTTCGCCTTGTGCCGAAAAAGGGCGGAATCCTGGTGGGCTTTCATGAGAAGCGCAGCAGCTATATAGCGGACATGGACACGTGCGAGGTGCTGCCGCCGCCCGTATCTGCGCTCCTGTCCCCGCTGCGGAGGCTGATCGGCGCGTTGTCTCTGCCAAACCGGCTGCCACAAATCGAAGTGGCGATCAGTGATTCAATGACGGTGCTGGTGCTGCGCATTCTGCAGCCTTTGATACCGGCGGATGAATCGTTGCTGCAGGACTTTGCCGACAGGCATGGCATCCAGTTCTGGCTGCAGCCAGGCGGTCCGGAGACGGCGCATCCCTTTCATCCTTGCGAGGTGGCGCCGCTCAGTTATGTGCTGCCGGATTACGGTTTGAGACTGCAGTTTCGCCCCAATGAGTTTACCCAGGTCAATCATGGCATCAATCGCATGCTGCTGCGTCGAGCCATGAGTCTCCTGCAGCCTCAAGTCGGAGAACGCATTGGCGATCTGTTCTGCGGACTGGGCAACTTCACCTTGCCCATAGCCCGTAGCGGCGCCTTTGCCTTTGGCGTCGAGGGCAGTCCAATCATGGCTCATCGTGCGGGGGAGAATGCCGTCCAGAACGGACTTGCCGACTCGACTTCGTTCGCCGTCGCCAATCTCTTCGAGGCGACGCCAGAAATGCTGGCGGGCTGGGGCATGCTCGACAAGTGGCTCATCGACCCGCCGCGCGAGGGCGCCATCGAGTTGGTCAAGGCAATTGGGGCGAATGGCCCGCAACGCATCGTCTATGTTTCCTGCAATCCGGCCACGCTGGCACGAGACGCCGCCGTGATTGTGCATGAAAAGGGATATCGGTTAAGCGGCGCCGGCATCGCGAACATGTTCCCCCAGACCTCCCACGTTGAGTCTATTGCCATGTTTGAAAGATAAAAAAAAGCGGCTCGAAAGCCGCTTAGATAATGTAGGAAAGCGTGCTCAGTCGCGTTCTCCAGCAAAAGCCAGCAGCAAGTGGAGCAGGTGCACGAAGAGATTGTAGATGTCCAGATAGAGCGACAGGGTGGCGATGATGTAGTTGGTTTCGCCGCCCGTCACGATTCGGCTGACGTCATAGAGAATGTAGGCCGAGAAGATCAGCACCGCGATGGCCGAGATGGTCAGGGACAGCGCAGGAATCTGCAGGAAGATGTTGGCCAGCATCGCCACGATCAGCAGGATGACGCCGATGAAGAGGAACTTGCCCATGAAGCTGAAGTCCTTCTTCGTTACGGTGGCAATTCCCGCCAGCGTGAGGAAGATGATGCTGGTGCCGGCCGCAGCGGTCGCGATGAGCATGCCGCCGTTGCGGAACCCCAGGCTGACCTGAAGAATCGGTCCAAGCATGATGCCCATGAGGAAGGTGAATCCCAGCAAGAGCACGACGCCCAGGCCGCTGTCCTTGGTTTTCTGGATGCCCCACATGAACCCCCAGGCCACCGCCAGGAACAGCAGGAAGGAAATGACGGGGCTGCCCGCCATGAAGGCGAAATTGAGTTGGACGCCAACCAATGCGCCGATTGCGGTCGGCACCAAGGACAGGGCAAGCAGGAAATAGGTGTTGCGCAGGACACGGTTTTGCCGGAGCGCAATTTCTTGGGCCGCTTGTCCGACTGCTTGCAGTGTGGGTTGCATTGGATTCCTCCTGGAATGTAACTGACGGCTATAAGACTATCGAAGATGGCTGAAAGTTTCAATCATGGTATCAAGGCATGATTGGGTGCCATGATAAGATTTCAACCGGCTTCGGATGGGTGGCAGAGCGGTTGAATGCACTGGTCTTGAAAACCAGCAAGGGGGCAACTCCTTCGTGGGTTCGAATCCCACCCCATCCGCCATCTAGTCTTTGACCTCTTCCCTTAACGCGTCGGCCCAGCAATTGGGTGTCTCGTAGAGGCGCACCCGCTCCAGTCGCAAGTGATTGCCGTAAGTGTCGCGGTATACTCGGTCGAGCAATTCGAAAGCAACGGCAGCCAGGTTTTCTGCGGTGGGGACCACATCGAGTACCACGGTCTTGTGTCCTGGCTGGCTTTCCAGGAAACTCTTCAAACCGACATCGCCGCGCCAGACCAGAAATGCATGATCCCAGGCGTCGACCAGGTTTTGCTTGGCCAGCGCCTTGACGTCGGAGAAGTCCATTACCATGCCGTTCAGGGGTGACCCCGCCTGATGGATGATGTCGCCCTGCAGCGTGATCTCGATGGCATAGCGGTGGCCATGCAAATGGCGGCACTGGCTTTGATGATCCGGAATGCGGTGACCTGAATCGAATTCGAGGCGGCGGGTGATGCGCATGGAGCCTCTGGACAATGTTGAAATAGACGTAAATTATAGCATTCGGCCATAGGGCAACCGGGGATGAGCGGAGTCGCAAAGCAGCTTGACGTCACCGACCACAGTCGCGACAGCGCGGGGCTGACCTATGTCTATCCGGTCGTATCGCGGCGGGCGGGTGGGTTGTCGATCGGCATCAACCTGAATCCGAACAACGCATGCAATTGGCGCTGCATTTATTGCCAGGTGCCAGAGCTCAAGCGTGGCGCTGCGCCGCGCATCGATTTGGGTCTGTTGGAATATGAACTGCGTGGTTTTCTCGACAAGGCCCTGCATGGGGATTTCATGCGAACGAAAGTGCCTGTAGGGGCGCGGCAGATAGTCGATGTCGCATTCTCCGGAAACGGCGAACCGACATCCGCGCGAGAATTTTCCCTGGCGGTGGAACGCGTTGGCAGGGTTATGGGGGATGCCGGGCTGAGCGAGGCCGTGAAGATGCGGCTCATCACCAACGGCAGTCTGCTCGGGCGAAGCCAGGTTCAGGCGGGCTTGCGCCGGCTGAGTTTGCTAGGTGGCGAGGTCTGGTTCAAGGTGGATGCCGGCACGGCCGAGGGCTATCGCCGCATCAATAACGTAGACCTGTCGCCGGTACAGGTCGTACGAAATCTGCGCCGCTGTGCGCAGCTTTGTCCGACCTGGGTGCAAACCTGCGTGTTCGCCCTCGACGGCGAAGGCCCGACGAACAAAGAATTCACTGCCTATCTCGATGTGCTCGAAAAGGCTGGTACTGAACGCCTGGCCGGTGTGCATCTCTACGGCCTGTCGCGCGCTTCCATGCAACCGGAGGCGGGCCGCCTGTCATCGCTCCCGGCAACCAGGATGGAGGAGATTGCCGGACGCGTGCGTGCGCTTGGGCTGACAGTTCGCGTCAGCTCTTGAGCCGCCTTCAATGCCCTTTTTTGGGCTTGGCCTTGGCGTTTTTCTTCAGCGATTTGTACAGTTCCGGATCGCTTGATTTCAGGTATTCCACCACTTCCCAGTCGTCTCGCTTGATCTTGCTGATGTCGATCTGCTCGACATGCACAAGGCGCAACAGTTGCTGAACCGGGCGGGGCATGTTGCGTCCGCTTTCGTAACGTGAGCCGCCGCTCTGGGTGACGCCCACCTTGGACCAGAATTGCTGCTGATTGAGCCCGAGTTTGCGCCGGATTTCGCGCGCGTCAATGGTTTCGGTTTTCATGATTGTGCCGTCCTTATGAATCATAACTTCAAATACACATTAAATATTTGCCAAGCCATGCAAGCTATATCTTTAGATATAGCGATGCAAGTATAGGCATTATCCTATCTACATACAAGCCTGACATATCCAACAGTTTGCAAATGGGTATTCGAGCGCGATGTCCTGCATGACCACACTACGCCGAGGCTGCAAAATCGGGTAAAATCCGCCACTTTTCAATGGACTAGAAGCGACAGCAGGACATGGCACTTATTGTTCAAAAATACGGTGGCACTTCGGTCGGCTCGCCCGAGCGGATCAAGAACGTCGCCAGGCGCGTCGCCAGCTGGCAGGCGAGGGGGCATCAGGTCGTGGTGGTGGTATCCGCCATGAGCGGTGAGACCAACCGCCTGATCGCTTTGGCGAAGGAAGTCCAGACTCAGCCCGACCCGCGCGAGCTCGACGTCATCGCCGCCACGGGCGAGCAGGTGACGATCGGTCTGCTGTCGATGGCGTTGATGGATATCGGCGTCAAGGCCAGAAGCTACACCGGCGGCCAGGTACGCGTCCTGACCGACAGCGCCTTTACCAAAGCGCGCATCGTCAGCATCGACGAGGGCAGCATCCGGCGTGACCTGAATGCGGGACATGTCGTCGTGGTGGCCGGTTTTCAGGGCGTCGATGAGAGCGGCAGCATTACGACGCTGGGCCGTGGCGGCTCAGACACTTCGGCAGTGGCCATCGCCGCCGCGCTGAAGGCCGACGAGTGCCAGATCTATACAGACGTGGATGGCGTTTACACAACCGATCCGCGCATCGTGCCCGAAGCGCGCCGTCTCGAAACGATTACCTTTGAAGAGATGTTGGAGATGGCCAGTCTCGGCTCGAAGGTGCTGCAGATCCGATCTGTGGAATTCGCCGGCAAGTACAAGGTCAAGTTGCGCGTGCTTTCAAGCCTTGAGGAACTGGGCAAGGAAGGTCCGGGTACGCTGATAACTTTCGAGGAAGACATCAAGATGGAACAACCGATCATTTCCGGAATCGCCTTCAATCGCGACGAGGCCAAGCTCACCGTGCTCGGTGTGCCGGACCGCCCCGGCATCGCCTACCAGATCCTCGGACCGGTGGCCGAGGCCAATATCGACGTCGACATGATCATCCAGAACGTCGGCCACGATGGCACGACCGACTTCTCGTTTACCGTGCCGCGCGGAGAATTTGCCAAGGCGATGGCCATTCTCGAGCAGGTCAAGGGCCATATCGGCGCCCGTGAAATCACCGGCGACAGCAAGATCACCAAGGTGTCGGTCGTCGGCGTCGGAATGCGTTCCCACGTCGGCATCGCCAGCAAGATGTTCCGCACGCTTGCGGAAGAGGGCATCAATATCCAGATGATCTCCACGTCGGAAATCAAGATTTCCGTGGTGATCGACGAAAAGTACCTTGAACTTGCCGTGCGTGTCCTGCACAAGGCATTCGACCTGGATCAGGTGCCGGCCTGAGCTATACGGGCCGGTTCTGGTTTGACCGGGCAGGGTGAAAACGGTAATATCGCGCACCCGTTTTGGAGAGATGGCCGAGTGGTCGAAGGCGCTCCCCTGCTAAGGGAGTATGCGGGCAAAACCTGCATCGAGGGTTCGAATCCCTCTCTCTCCGCCACAGTTTGATATAATTTTGCTTCAACGCGCCCGTAGCTCAGCTGGATAGAGTACTTGGCTACGAACCAAGGGGTCAGGAGTTCGAATCTCTTCGGGCGCGCCAAAAAATACAAGGGGTTGGCTCAGGCCAGCCCCTTTTCATTTGTCCTTTCGCCCCGTAGAGTAGGAACATGACCTGTTTCGTTACTTGAGGAGGGCACCATGAAGCCGAAATTGATTCGACTGGTTTGGGGCGGGGCGCTGGCGCTCTTGATTGCGGCAAACGCCTGGGCTGCATCGAAGGAGGAAATCAACGCCGAGGTGCGCGAGGCGGTGCAGAACTTCTACAAGCACACCAGCGCAGGCAAGGAACTGGCGCAGAAGGCCGCCGGCATGCTGGTGTTTCCCAGCGTGGTCAAGGCGGGCATCGGCGTCGGCGGGGAATATGGCGAAGGGTCGCTGCTCATCGGCGGCAAGACCGTGGGGTATTACAACATCGCCTCCGCCTCCATCGGTTTTCAGCTGGGCGCGCAGGCGCGCAGCCAGATCATCCTGTTCATGACGGAGAACGCCTTGTCGAAATTCCGCAACAGCGAAGGCTGGAAGGCCGGCGTGGACGGCAGCGTGGCGCTCGCCACGCTGGGCGCGGGCGGTTCGATCGACACCGAGACGGCGAAGAAGCCGATCATCGGCTTCATCTTCTCGAACAAGGGGCTGATGTACAACCTGACCTTCGAGGGCTCGAAGATCACCAAGCTGGACAAGTGACTACCTATCCCCCACCCCTTTCCCGAGGAAAGGGGTGACAGGGGTTCTGCCGCTGCGCGGCATCCGTCTCGCTGACTTCAGGCCACCTTGGGGCGGCCCGGCGGCGGCCTGAGCAGAATCAGGCCGCAAGGGGCGGCTCGTCCATCAGGGCGACCTGCTCGCGCAATTCGAGTATCCGGTCCTGCCAGTAGCGCTGGGTGTTGAACCAGGGGAAGGCTGCGGGAAAGGCCGGGTCGTCCCAGCGCCGGGCCAGCCAGGCCGAGTAGTGGATGAGGCGCAAGGTGCGCAGCGCTTCGACCAGATTCAGTTCCCGCACGTCGAAATCGCAGAAATCCTCGTAGCCCGCCAGCACGTCGCCGAGCTGGCGCGTCATTTCGGCGCGTTCCCCGGAAAGCATCATCCACAGATCCTGCACGGCCGGCCCCATGCGGCAGTCGTCGAAATCCACGAAATGCGGGCCGGCGTCGGTCCATAGCACGTTGCCGGCGTGGCAGTCGCCGTGCAGCCGGATCGTGGCGATCGTGCCGGCGCGCGCGTAGCAGCGGCGCACGCCCTCAAGCGCCTGTTCGGCCACGCTTCGCCAGGCGGGCAGCAGGTCGTCCGGCAGGAAACGATGTTCGAGAAGGTAAGCGTATGAACCCTCGCCGAAGCTGGCAATGTCCAGCGCAGGGCGCTCACGGAAGGGCGCAATGGCGCCGACGGCATGTATGCGCCCAAGGAAGCGCCCCATCCATTGCAGGGTGTCCGGCTTGTCCAAGTCGGGCGCACGGCCGCTGCGGCGCGGGAACACCGCAAAGCGGAAGCCCGCCGCCGCATGCAGGGTCCTGCCGTTGTCGAGGGCGAGCGGCGCCACGACGGGTATTTCCCGTTCTTGCAGTTCGCGCGCAAAGGCATGCTCCTCGAGGATGGCTGCATCGCTCCAGCGTTGCGGCCGATAGAACTTGGCCACCACCGGCTGCGCATCCTCGATGCCGAGTTGGAAGACGCGGTTTTCGTAGCTGTTGAGGGCCAGCAGGGAGCCGTCGCAGTGCAGCCCGATGCCGTCCAGGGCATTCAGCACGACATCGGGGGTCAGGCCGGAATAGGGATGTTCGCCGCTTTTCATGCCGACATTGTACGTTCGCTCCGACGCGCTATCATTGGGACTGCCAAGAAGAATGCCAATGACGATGGCCGACTACCCACAACACCTGGTTCGCGCGCATCACCTGTTCGACGGCACGGAAATCATCGTCCGGCCCATCCGGCCGGAAGACGCCGCCATCGAGCAGGATTTCGTGCGCGGCCTGTCCGACGATTCGCGCTACAACCGCTTCATGGGCCAGCTTCGCGAGCTGGCGCCGCGCAAGCTGCAGTACTTCACCGAGATCGATTACGAGGGGCACATGGCGCTGATCGCCACGGTGATGCGCGACGGTCACGAGGTCGAGATCGGCGTAGCACGCTATTTCGTTGCGCCCGACAATGAGAAGTGCGAATTCGCAGTGGCGGTCGACGATGCCTGGCATGGCACCGGCGTGGCCGGCCTGCTGATGCTGGACCTTATCGCGGCGGCGCGGGGCAGGGGGCTGAAGACCATGGAAGGGTTCGTGCTGACCAGCAACCACAAGATGCTCAAGTTCACCCGGCAACTCGGCTTCGAGTTCCATCGAGACATGGGCGAGGGCGATACCGTGCGCGTCGTCAAGGTGCTATAGCGCTCCTATTCCTTTGCGGAGGCCAGCCGGTGCGCCCAGCGCGTCGTCTCAGGCAGGCGGTAACGCGTCAGGCAGGCCATGACCCAGTCGACGGCGGATTCCAGGCAAATGCGGTGGCCGGGTGAGATGTACAGTGGCTTGACGCCTTGCCGGGTGCGCAGCACGGCGCCGATCGTTTCCTTGCCGTCCTTCAGGGGCATCCAGGCGCCGCGCTTGTCGGGCACCTCGCGATGCGTTCCGATAAGACGTGTCTTTGCGACGCCGATGGAAGGCATATCTAGCAAGAGGCCGAGATGGCTGGCGATGCCGAGCCGGCGCGGATGCGCGATGCCCTGGCCGTCGCAGAGCAGGAGGTCGGGAGAGGTGTCCAGTTGTTTCATTGCCGCCAGGACGGCGGGCGCCTCGCGGAAGGAAAGCAGTCCCGGCACATAAGGGAAGCGGGTCGGCTCCCTGGCAATGGCCGAGGTTTCCAGTTGCAGCGAGGGGAAGGCAAGCACCGCCACCGCCGCCCGTGTCGTGCGGCCGTCGTTCTCGAAGCCGACATCGACGCCGGCCACCCGGCCGATCGGGCCGAAGTCGTCCCGGCAGATGACATCTTCGGCCAGGCGCGACTGGAGGGCCATGGCTTCCCTGGGCGTGATATTCCAGGGATGTCCGGGCGGGGCCTTCATGCGCTGCAACCGGCCAGGATGAGCGGCACGAACATTTCCCTGGCACTGGTGCCGGCATGCACGCCGAGTTGCCTGTAGCGCTTCTCGCCTTCGATCCAGTCCAGCAGCGTCCAGTCGTCGCGCATGACCAGCACGTAGTCCCCGATGCGCGAGGCCAGGCGCGGATCCGCCTCGCCCGGCCCAAACCAGCCTTGCTGCAGCAGTTCGCGGCTGGGGTAAAGGTCGGCACGCTCACCGAGGATGTCCTGCGCAAGGTCGACGAAGCGGGCCGCTTCCCCCGGCTTGATGTAGCAATAGGCCACGCGCCGCTCGCCGCACAGCGGGCGCGCCAGGGTCGCGGCGAGATCGGGGTGGAGGGCCAGGTCGATCTGGCGCCCGGGCGGCGAATCGATGAAGCCGTGGTCCGCGCAGGCGAGAACCACCGTGCCGGTCTCCGCGATCGCATCGAGAAAAATGCCGAACGCCGCATCCAGTGCGGCAAACTGCTCGGCGACCTTGTCGCTGCCGGCGCCATGGATGTGGGCCAGGGTGTCGAGATCCGCGTAATAGGCATAGACGTAGCCCGGCGCATCGGATGCGCGCAGGCTGGCCTCGATTTGTTCGAACAGCTCCGCCAGCGTCTTGTAGCCGCGCACCGCGGCGTGCCCCGAATGATAGAGATTGAATTCGGATTGGGCGATGGCGATCGGGGAGACGAAGGTGGCGCGGCGTTCGATTCGGTCGACGAATGGCGCATGACCGAACAGGCGGCGCGGCAGCGCACCGGGCGGAGCATCGAACCGGCCCACGCCGCGCGGCCTGAGCGGCAGTACGGCGGCGATGGCGTCCAACTCGGAGAAATACATGTGCCAGCCGGTCAGGGCATGCTGCTGGGGCGCCAGCCCGCTCAGATAGGTCGTCACGGCGCTGGCGGTGGTTGACGGAAAGACGGAGGTGAGGCGGGAATGCAGATGGCGATGCAGGATGCCGCCGCCGCCGTTTTCCAGCAGATAGTCGTAGCCGAGGCCGTCGATGACGAGCAGAACGATATGGCGCGCCGTGCCGAGGGAGCTGACTTTCAGGTCGCGCAGGGGTGGGTAGGGCAGGGGCTGCGCTGCGCCGCAGGCATCGCCGAGCGAGCGCATCAGGTTGACTATGCTGCCGCCCGTGTAATCGGGCCGTATCACTGCCGGGACTTCAGTGGTCCTCGATGTGCGGCCCGCCTTCCTCCGCCGGCGCGCCCGTTTCGGGATCGATCCAGTCGGAGATGCCGAGTTCGTCCTCGGCCTCGGCCAGCGTTTCGCCCGGCTCGTAATCGGACTCGTCGCTGTATTCCATGTCTTCCGCAGCTTCGATCAGCGTGGGAAAGGGACCGTATTCCCCTCCGCTGTCCTTGTCCTGCCAGTAGAAGCCGTCCGGCCGCTCGATGACGCGCGCCCGGTCGTAGCCTGAAGGTGTGGCGGGTATACTCTTTGGCATGGCATTCTCCTTCTCGCTGCGATTATCTTGAACCTTTTTTCCGTGAAAAGCTATTGCGATTCTTCGTCGGGTTCGTTGACCGCTGTCAAACGGGGCGGCTTCAATGCCATAACGGCCGCTGCATGAAAACCTGAACCATTGTGCGGCGCCTTGTCGGGCGCTATAGTGGATTCGAAAATTCGAATATAGAAAAGCCTGAATGCCACAGATCCAACCCCTCGACGCGCAGTTGCTTTTGCGTCGATGCGATCCTGCACTGCTGGACTTCGAGACGACTGAGGAACTGAACGATTCGGCCGATATCGTCGGGCAGTCGCGCGCGCTCGATGCGGTCAGCTTCGGCATCGACATCAAGCAGCCGGGCTTCAATCTCTTCGTGCTCGGGGAACCGGGCAGCGGCCGCCATGCTGCGGTGCGTCGTTTGCTCGAGGCGAAGGCGGCCGGCGAGCCGGCGCCGAGCGACTGGTGCTATGTCAACAACTTTTCCGATCCGAACAAACCGCGCCTGCTGTGCGTTCCGCCTGGCCGCGGCAGCCAGCTCATGCGCGACATGCAGCAGTTCGCCAACGAACTGGCCAAAGCCATCAGCGCCGCCTTCGAGAGCGAGGAATACCGGGTCCGCTTCGAGGCCATCCAGGAGGAATTCAAGGAACGCGAGGAGGGCGCACTGCGGCAGCTGGGGCAGGAGTCGGGCGAGAAGGGCGTCGCCCTGTTGCGTACGCCGCACGGATTCGTCTTCGCCCCCGTCAAGGGCGAGGAAACGATGGGGCCGGAGGATTTCGAAAAGCTGCCCGACGAGGAAAAAGCCCGCATCGGCAAGCTGATCGAGGAATACGGCGAGCGATTGCACAAGCTGATGCATCAGTTCCCGCAGTGGCGGCGGGAGATGCAGGTGCGCGTCAAGGAGGCCAGCCGCGAGACGATGGGCCTGGCCGTGGGCCACCTGATCGAGGAACTCAAGGGGCGCTATACCGATCTGCTCAACGTCCTCGAGTTCCTCGACAACGTGATGCGCGATGTCATCGAAAGCGGCGAGGAACTGCGCGAGCAGTCCAAGTCGGATGGCGATGCGAGCGGCGTCCTGGTCAGCGGCAGCATATCGCTGACCCGCTACCTGGTGAACCTGCTGGTCGACAACGGCATGGCCAAGGCGGCGCCGGTGGTCTTCGAGGACAACCCGATTTTTCCGAACCTGGTCGGCCGCGTGGACAGTGTCGCCCATATGGGCACGCTGGTGACGAACTTCACCATGATCAAGCCGGGCGCCCTGCAGCGCGCCAACGGCGGCTATCTGGTGCTCGACGCCGCCAAGGTGCTGACCCAGCCCTATGCCTGGGAAGGCCTCAAGCGTGCGCTGCGCTCGGCCCAGCTGCGCATCGAATCGCTCGGCCAGGTCTTCGGTTTCGCCAGCACCCTGCCGCTCGAGCCCGAGGCCATGCCGCTCGATGTCAAGGTGGTGCTGGTGGGCGAACGGATTCTCTATTACCTGCTCAAGGAATACGATCCGGATTTCGACGAACTGTTCAAGGTGGGCGCCGATTTCGAAAGCGAGGTCGCGCGCAACGAACCCAATACGCGCAGCTATGGGCGCTTCCTCGGCATGCTGGCACGCCGCTATGGGTTGCGCCCCTTCGACCGTCATGCCGTGGCGCGCATGATCGAACACAGCGCGCGGCTGGCCGGAGACGCCGAAAAGCTCTCGGCCAGCATGCGCCGCCTGTCCGACCTGATGCAGGAGGCCAACCATCATGCCGGCAAGGCCGGCCGCCAGATCGCCACGCGCGAGGACGTCGAGGCCGCCCTGGAAGCGCAGCGGCACCGTGCAAGCCGCGTGCACGAATCCATGCAGGAGCAGATCCTGCGCGACAACCTGCTGATCAGTGTTTCCGGCAGCCATGTCGGCCAGGTGAACGGACTGGCGGTGATCGACCTGGGCGATTTCATGTTCGCCCATCCGGTCCGCATCACCGCCACGGCGCGCATCGGCGAGGGCGATGTCATCGACATCGAGCGCGAGTCCGAGCTGGGCGGGGCGATCCATTCGAAGGGAGTGATGATCCTCTCGGCCTTTCTCGCCTCGCGCTATGCGCGCAGCCTGCCGCTGTCGCTCACGGCCAGCCTGGTGTTCGAGCAATCCTACGGCCCGGTCGAGGGCGACAGCGCTTCGCTGGCGGAACTCTGTGCGCTGCTCTCGGCGCTGGCTTCCGTGCCGATCAAGCAGTCGCTGGCCATCACCGGCTCGGTGAACCAGTACGGCCGTGTGCAGCCCATCGGCGGTGTCAACGAGAAGATCGAGGGCTTCTTCGACATCTGCAAGGCGCGTGGCCTGGATGGAGCGCAGGGCGTCATCATTCCGCAGTCGAACGTCAAGCACCTGATGCTGCGCGAGGATGTCGTTGCAGCCTGCGCCGATGGCACGTTCCGCGTTTGCGCCATCGAGGATGTCGACCAGGCCATCGAACTGCTGACCGGCGTGCCGGCCGGCGAGCCGGACGCACAGGGACTCGTGCCTGAAGGGTCGATCAACTATCTGGTCGCCACGCAACTGGCGGAGCTGTCCGCCCTGCGTCGAACCTATGCCGCCGCAGCTGGCAAGGGCGGAGGCAAGAAAGGCAGGGAATAGCGCGGGCGGGCCGATTCGGCTCCAGGCTGCGTTCCCGAAACTTGTTCTGCAATTCGTTCAATCTTACTCACAGGCAGGAAACGCCATGCAAAGACCCCTACAAATCACCTTCAAGGACATTGCGCATTCAGACGCGGTGGAGCAGCATATCCGCGAGAAGGTCGCCAAGCTGGAAACCTTCTATCCGAGCATCATCGGCTGCCACGTCACCGTCGAGCTGCCGCACAAGCATCATCACCAGGGCAAGCAGCACAACGTGCGCATCGACATCAAGGTGCCGGGCAGCGAGATCGTGGTGAACCGAGACAAGCACGAGGACATCTACGTCGCCCTGCGCGACGCCTTCGATGCCGCCAAGCGTCAGGTGGAGGAATACGGACGTCGCCAGCGCGGCGACGTCAAGCACCACGCCGGCAAGGGGGCGCCTGCGGAAGAACCCGCGGAAGACTAGACGCGGATGATTTGGCTCAAGCGTTGTTGCGGATGAAGTCGCGCACGCGAGGATAGATCGTCTCGCGCCAGCGCCGCCCGCTGAAGATGCCGTAGTGGCCGACGCCCGGCACGAGGAAGTGCTCCTTCTTCTCCGCGGGAATATTGCGACACAATTCGTGCGCCGCTTCAGTCTGGCCGGGACCGGAGATGTCGTCGAGTTCGCCTTCGATGGTGAACAGCGCGGTATCGCGGATGGCCCATGGCTTCACGCGCTTGCCGAAGACCGTCATTTCGCCCTGCGGCAACTGGTGCTTCATGAATACCATGTCCAGCGTCTCCAGGTAGTACTCGGCCGGCAGGTCCATCACCGCGTTGTACTCGTCGTAGAACTTGCGATGCTCCTCGGCCGACTCGCCGTCGCCTTCCACCAGGTGATTGTAGAAGTCGATGTGCGCCTGCATGTGCCGGTCGGAGTTCATGGCGACGAATCCGGCGTGCTGCAGGAAGCCCGGATAGACGCGCCGCATGTAGCCGGGATACTTGAGCGGCACGCGCGTGATGACGTGGGTGTCGAACCAGCGCAGGCTGCGCGTCTTGGCGTAGCGGTTGACTTCCGTCGGCGCACGGCGCGTGTCGATCGGGCCGCCCATCAGGGTCATGCTGCGCGGCTGGGCCTGATCGCCCTCTTCCGCCATGAGTGAGATGGCGGCAAGCACCGGCACGGTCGGCTGGCAGACTGAAATCACATGGACGTCGGGCCCGAGCGTGCGGATGAATTCCTGCATGTAGGCGACGTAGTCGGCGAAATGGAAATAGCCCTCGGCCAGCGGCACCAGGCGGGCATCGAGCCAGTCGGTGATGTAGACATCGTGGTCCGGCAGCAGTGCGCGCACGGTGCCGCGCAGCAGCGTCGCGTGGTGGCCGGACAGCGGCGCCACCAGCAGCACCTTCGGATGGTTCCAGGCCGTCGCGCGATTGAAGCGGAGCAGCCGGCAGAAGGGCTTCTCGGCGACGATTTCCTCGCTGACCGCGACGGTTTCGCCGTCGATCACCGTATGGCCGAGGCCGAATTCCGGCTTCTCGTAGCGCCGCGCGACGCGGGCCAGCAATTCGGAGCCGGCGGCGACACGGCCGCTTTGGGGCAGGTAGGCAAGGGGACTGAAGGGGTTGGTGAAGAGTTGCTGGCTCGTTTCCGCCCAATAGCGCAGGGGCGCGGTGGCGGCGTGCTGCATTTCGTGAAGCTCGTAAATCATCTATGCCTTGACCTGAGTTGTGAGCGGATGCCTGATGGCACTTTACCTGAATGACTCCGAATGTCCATGTTCGGAGGCAAGTTCCGCAGAGCGGATCGGTTTCGATCTGAGCCTTGGCTGATTGCGAAGTTCAAGCCGGCAGCGTGTAGTCGCGGAAGTCCTCGCGCAGCCGGGTCTTCAGCAATTTTCCGGTGGCGGTGTGGGGCAGGCTGTCGACGAAGACCACGTCGTCGGGCAGCCACCACTTGGCGATCTTGTCGCGCATGAAGTCGAGCAGTTGCTCGCGCGTGACGTCCTGTCCGGGCTTCTTCACCACGATCAGCAGCGGCCGCTCGTCCCACTTCGGGTGCGCCACGCCGATGACGGCGGCCTCCGCCACGGCCGGATGCGCGACGGCGGTGTTTTCAAGATCGATCGAACTGATCCATTCCCCGCCCGACTTGATGACATCCTTTGAACGGTCAGTGATCTGCATGTAGCCGTCGGCGTCCAGCGTGGCGACGTCGCCGGTGGGGAACCAGCCGCCCTCGCGCAGGACGTTGCCGCCCTCGCCCTTGAAGTAGCCGGAAACGATCCACGGCCCGCGCACCAGCAGGTCGCCGAAGGCCTTGCCGTCGCGCGGCAGTTCCTTGCCCGCGTCGTCGACGATCTTCATGTCCACGCCGTAGATGGGGCGGCCCTGGTTGAGGCGGATGCGGTCGCGCTCCGCATCCGAGAGGCCGAGGTGCTTGGCCTTGTAGGTGTTCACCGTGCCGAGCGGGCTCATCTCCGTCATGCCCCAGGCGTGCAGCACGGTGACGCCGAACTGCTGGTCGAAGCTGCGGATCATGGCCGGCGGCGCTGCGGAGCCGCCGATGACGAGGCGCTTGACGGTGGACAGCTTCAGCTTGTTGCCCTGCAGGTGCTGCAGCAGGCCGAGCCAGATGGTCGGCACGCCGGCACTGACCGTCACCTTCTCGGCCTCGAACAATTCGTGCAGGCTGGGGCCGTCGAGTTGCGGCCCCGGCATCACCAGCTTGGCGCCGGCCAGCGCGCAGGCGTAGGGCAGGCCCCAGGCGTTGACGTGGAAGAGCGGCACGACCGGCAGCACGGTGTCGCGCGCCGACAGATTGAGCGCATCCGGCAGCGCCGAGCCGTAGGCGTGCAGCACCGTCGAGCGGTGGGAGTAGAGCGCGCCCTTCGGGTTGCCCGTGGTGCCCGAGGTGTAGCAAAGCGACGAGGCGGTGTTCTCGTCGAACTCCGGCCATTCGTAGTCGTCGGAATGGGCGTTGACCAGTTCCTCGTAGCAGAGCAGGTCGAGCGGCGATTCGGGCATGTGGGCGCGGTCGGTCAATGCCACCCAGGCCTTGACGCCCTTGCAATGCGGCGCGACGCCCTCGACCAGCTTCAGGAAGGTCAGGTCGAAGAAAACGTAGCCGTCGTCGGCATGGTTGAGGATGTAGGCGATCTGCTCCGGGAAGAGGCGCGGATTGACCGTGTTGAGGATGGCGCCCATGCCGGACACGCCGTAGTACAGCTCGAAGTGCCGGTAATTGTTCCAGGCCAGCGTCGCCACGCGGTCGGTCGGCTTGATGCCGAGCGAGATCAACGCGCGCGCAAGCTGGCGCGAACGGCGGTGGGCATCGCGATAGGTGTAGCGGTGGATGCCGCCGGAGGTTTCGCGCGAGACGATCTCGGTGTCGGCATGATTGCGGTCGGCGTGCCGGATCAGCGACGAGATCATCAAGGGCATGTTCTGCATCAGGCCATTCATGGGACGCTCCCTATTGCTACAAGCTTAAAGTTTCAAGATAACATGTCCCAATCCGAAAAAACAATTGCTGTTGGCCCGCCGTCATGGAAAAACCCAATGCCTCATCCTGCGAGCGCAACCGCGAGCCGATCCTGGCCGTGCTGCGCGAGTATTTCGCCGACCGCCGTGCCGTGCTGGAGATCGGCAGCGGTACCGGACAGCACGCTGTCTTCTTCGCCGCTGCGCTGCCGCACCTGACCTGGCAGGCTTCGGATCGCGGCGAAAATCTGGCGGGCATCCGCGCCTGGCTCGATGAGGCGGCCCTGTCCAACACGCCCGCACCGATCGCGTTCGACGTGAACCTGTCGTGGCCGACGCAACGCTACGACGCGATTTTCGCCGCCAATATCCTGCACATCATGAGCTGGGCCGAGGACGAACGCTTGTTTGCCGGCCTGCCGGACCTCCTGACAGACGATGCCCGTCTGGCGATCTACGGACCGTTCAATTACGGCGGCAAATTCACCAGCGAGAGCAATGCCGCCTTCGATGCCTGGCTCAAGTCGCAGTGCGCGCATCGGGGCATTCGCGATTTTGAAGCGGTGGATGCACTGGCCAGCCGGGCTGGACTGAGGCTGGTCGAGGATCGCGCCATGCCTTCGAACAATCGCTGCCTGGTCTGGGCCAGGGGGTGATCGGAGCCGCTGGCAGTGCAGCCTATCCTTCTCGACTGCGCCGCTGATCTGCCCGAAGCGGACTGGCAGCGCCTGGCGACGGGCGGCGATCCGTTCATCAGCCGCGCCTTCCTCGGCGCCGCCGAGCAGACCGGCGCCGCCGGCGAAGCGCTCGGCTGGCGCGCCATGCATCTCGCGCTGCGCGACGAGGCGGGCCGGCTGACAGGCCTGCTGCCGCTCTACCTGCGCCAGCATTCCTTCGGCGATTTCTCGCGCGACTGGAACTGGGCGCCCGCCTGGCAGCAGGCCGGGCGCGATTACTATCCGAAGCTCGTCACCGGCATTCCGTTCACGCCTTCGCCGGGCCCGCGACTGCTGGCGGGCGAGGGGGCGGAGGCATCCATCGCAAGCACCCTGATCGAGACCGCGCTTGGCCTGGTGGCCGAACTGCGCGCCTCGTCCTGGCAGTGCCTTTTCGTGCGCGAATCCGACAGGCAGACGCTGGAAGCCGCCGGCCTGCTGCTGCGGCGCGGCGTTCAATTCCATTGGCTGAATCGCGGTTACCGCGACTTCGACGACTTCCTGCTCGGCTTCAGCGCGCAGAAGCGCAAGAAGCTCAAGCGCGAGCGGCGCGCCGTCGCCGAGTCCGGACTGCGCATCGAAGTCCTTCACGGCGATGAAATCGAAGCGTCGCTATGGCAGGTCATTTACCGACATTACCGCGATACCTTTTTGCGTTACGGCAATCATCCGGCATTCTCGCTGGCGTTCTTCCGGCGCGTCGGCGCCGAGCTGGGACGCCGCATGGTGGTGTTCGTCGCCTGGCAGGAGGCGCAGCCGGTCGCTTCGGCGATTCTCTACCGCGATGAAGCCGCGCTCTACGGCCGCCACTGGGGCGCCGGCATCGCCTGCCCCGGCCTGCATTTCGAGCTCTGCTACTACCAGGGCATCGAGTACGCCATCCGCCACGGCCTGCAGCGTTTCGAGCCGGGCGCGCAGGGCGAGCACAAGCTGGCACGCGGCTTCGAACCGGTCACGACCTGGTCGGCCTTCTGGATTGCCGATCCGCGCATGCGCGACATAGTGGAGAACTTCCTGCGGCGCGAGGACGGCGCAATGCAGGACTACCAGGCGGAAATGGCGCAGCACCTGCCATATAAGGCCTCCGAGGGATAACCGGACTGAAAGTCAGCCGCCGGAATACGGCGCGGTTGTTTCGAACTCCGCTCAGGAATGCGCCTGGACGGCCCGTGGCCGGTTTTCGTGGCGGCGTATCAGCAGGCCAAGCACGATGCCGAGGAATGCGGCGCTGCCGGTCACGATCAATGCATCCCGCCACAGGCCGCTCGCGGCAACGAGCATGGCGATCAGCGGCGGGCCGATGAAAGGGCCAACCTGGCCCCACTGGATGAACAGGCCCTGCAGCGTGCCGATCTGTTTCGGCGTGCGGGCATAGCTCGCCGAGGCGGACAGCACCGAGGCCGGGATGAGCCCGCCGACGAAGGACAGCGTCAGGCACAGCGCATAGCGCAGGATGTCGGGGAAGGCGTCGAGGAAAATGCCGATGCCGGAAAGACCGGTGACCAGGCTGGCGAAGGCGATCATGTTGCCGCGGCCGACATGGCGATGCAGCAGGATGCCGCCCAGCATGTTGCCCGGCACGTTGATCAGCACCATCAGGCAGGTGAGCATGGCCACGGTGAATGGCGGGAGTCCGCGCTGCTCGAGGAGGTAGGTCGGCAGCCAGATGATCAGCGCGTAGTGCTGCAGGGTCCAGCAGGCCATGGCGATGGCCAGCAGCCAGGGTTCGGGCTGGGACAGGGCTTCCTTGGCCGTGACAAAGGGATGGCGCTCGATGCTGCTCGATGGCGGGAGCCGGTAGGCGAACCGCAGGCGATACACGGCCAGCGCGGACAGGATGATCGCCGCGAGGGTCAGCACCCAGAGGCCGCGCCAGCCCCCCACGGGCATGACGAGCGGCGCCAGCAGCATGACCAGGCCCACGCCGGCCGGCAGGTAGCCGCTCCAGATGCCCAGGGCGAAGCGCCTGTCGAGCGGGGCGCAGGCGGCGCTCAGCAGCGCCGGCGCCGACACTGCCACGGCGACCACGCCGGCGCCTTCAGCGAAGCGCGATACCAGCATCGCCGATTCGCTGCCCGCAAACAGGGCGGTCACCCCCCCCAGTGCGCTGATCACCAGGCCGATGAGGCACATCCGGAATCCGCCGACGCGGTCGCCGAGCAGGCCGAAGAGCAGGGCGGTCGTCACCCCCAGCGTATTGATCATCGACGACACCCAGCCCGCCGCGACCAGCGACAGGCCGAACTCGGTTCTCAATTCGGCCATGGCAATGGGCACCTTGCCGACGTTCATGGCGACGACCACGCCGCACAGCACGGCCGCCAGCACGGCCCGCCAGTTGGTTTGCGGGATGGGCGCCGGGGGTGCGGGTGAAGCCATTGGAGCGGGAGTGCTGGGCAGCATCGTGCTTATTTTCAGGCGACTGAATACTCGTTCAGTACCGCCAGTATAGCGACGATTCGCTGCGCTGCGGAGAAGTTTTTCCTGCGAAGCATCAGCGGACACAGAGGGCGGGCGCACGCCCGCCGATCGGCAGCGAAAGGGCGGCGGCAGCCGCGGTGTGGGCGAAGCCGGGCGATGCGAGTACCATTCGATATAGTATTTTGTTATGGATAACCGTCAGGAATCGGAACGCCGTGAACCTCAAGCAACTCGAATATTTCGTGCGCGTGGCGGAACTGGGCAGCTTCAGCAAGGCGGCGCTGATCCTGAATATCGCCCAGCCGGCGCTCTCGCGCCAAGTGCGGCTGCTGGAAACGGATTTGCACGCCACGCTGCTGCAGCGCACCGGCCGGGGCGTCGTGCTGACCGAAGCCGGCAAGCGCCTGTTTGACCACAGCATCGGCATTTTGCAGCTGGTGTCGCGGGTGCGCGAGGACATCGAATCCTCGCGCGGCGAGCCGGCCGGCCGCATCGTCGTCGGCCTGCCGCCGAGCATGGGGCGGCTGCTGACGCTGCCGCTGGTGGAGGAGTTCCGCCGCGTGCTGCCCAGGGCGCGCCTGGCCATCGTCGAGGGCCTGTCGACGCATCTTGCCGAGTGGATTTCGACCGGGCGCGTGGACCTTGGCCTGCTGCACAACCCCGAGTCGCAGGCCGCCCTCGAGATCACGCCGGTGCTGGACGAGCCGCTCGGCCTGGTCAGCCCGGCCAGGAGCGCCGCCGGCAGGAAAGTCAGCCGCGGCGGTACGGCGAAGCTGTCCGAACTGACGCGCCTTCCGCTCATCCTGCCTGAGCGCAGCCATGCGCTGCGCAAGCTGGTCGAGACGCAGGCCGCGCTGGCCGGCCACAAGCTGCATGTCGACCTGGAAATATCCAGCGTGCAGTCGATCCTCGACCTGGTGCGCGCCGGCCATGGCCATGCCGTGCTGACGTCCTCCGCCGTGGCCGCATCGGGCGAGCCGTCCGCCTTCCGCCTGCGGACGCTGGTCGAGCCGCGCATCACCAGCACGCTGTGCCTGGCAGTGTCCGCGCACAAGCCGGCGACGCCGCTGGCGCGGCGCGTCTTCCGCATGCTGCGCGAGCGCGTGGTGGCGACGGTCGGCGAGTTGCCGGCGATCCATAACAAAACGCGATAGCTAGTAGTCCGCCGCCGGGCTGGCAGGCAGGCGGCGCAATTGCCAGAATAGGACCATCATGCTGGCGAACCGAATGCATACAGCGGAAACCGACAGGGCTGCGCCCATCGCGGGCATCTCCTCGATGGCGACGCGGCACGTGCTGGCTGAACTGGCCGAGGCATATCGCCAATTCAGCGGCGCCGCGGTTGCATTCGAGTCGGTGGGCGGCGTGGATGCGGCCAGGCGCGTGCAGGCCGGGGAGGTCTTCGATGTCGCGGCGCTGGCCGCCGATGCGATCGACAAGCTGGCCGCCTCGGGACATGTGGTTGCGGGCAGCAAGGCCGACCTGGTGCGCTCTCCGGTGGCGATCGCGGTGCGCGCGGGCGCGCCGCGGCCTGACATTGCATCTGAAGCGTCTCTGCGCCATGCTGTGCAGGCCGTGCGCAGCATCGGCCATTCCACCGGGCCGAGCGGCGCGTCGCTGCTGAAGCTCTTCGAGCGCTGGGGCATTCTGGAAGCCGTGCGCGACCGCATCGTGCAGGCGCCGCCGGGCGTGCCGGTGGGCCGGCTGGTGGCCGGCGGCGAAGTGGAACTCGGTTTCCAGCAGCGCAGCGAACTGATGGAGCTGCCCGGCATCGACGTGATCGGGCCGATGCCGCCCGGCTGCGAGATCGTCACCACCTTTTCGGCCGGACTGTGCGCAACCTCGGCCCGGCCTGAGGCCGTGCGTGCCTTGCTCGATTTCATGCGGTCGCCGGCCGCTGCGGACATCAAGCGGCGCCACGGCATGGAACCGGCGTGACACCCTCAGGAGCCTCACCATGATCATAGATTGCCACGGACATTACACGACCGCCCCCAAGGCACTGGAGGCGTGGCGCAACCGCCAGATTGCCGGCATCAAGGATCCGGCGCTGATGCCGAAAGCGTCCGAGCTCTCGATCAGCGACGACGACCTGCGCGAGTCCATCGAGACCAACCAGCTGAAGAAGATGCGCGAACGCGGCTCCGACCTCACCATCTTCTCGCCGCGCGCCAGCTTCATGGCGCACCACGTCGGCGATTTCCAGGTCAGCGCCACCTGGGCGGCGATCTGCAACGAATTGTGCTTCCGCGTCTCGCAGTTGTTCCCGGACCATTTCATCGGCGCGGCCATGCTGCCGCAGTCGCCCGGCGTCGACCCGAAGACCTGCATCCCCGAGCTGGAGAAATGCGTCAGGGAGTACGGCTTCGTCGGCATCAACCTCAACCCGGACCCTTCCGGCGGCCACTGGACTTCGCCGCCGCTGACGGACCGCCACTGGTACCCGATCTACGAGAAGATGGTCGAACACGGCATCCCGGCCATGATCCATGTCAGCACGAGTTGCAACGCCTGTTTCCACACCACGGGCGCGCACTACATCAACGCCGATACCACGGCCTTCATGCAGCTGATCCAGGGCGACCTGTTCAAGGACTTTCCGACGCTGAAGTTCGTCATCCCGCACGGCGGCGGCGCCGCGCCCTACCACTGGGGGCGCTATCGCGGCCTGGCGCAGGAGATGAAGAAGCCGCTGCTGCAGGAGCACCTGCTCAACAATGTCTACTTCGACACCTGCGTGTACCACCAGCCGGGCATCGACCTGCTGACGAAGGTGATCCCGGTGGACAACATCCTCTTCGCCTCGGAGATGATCGGCGCCGTGAAGGGCGTCGACCCCGAGACCGGGCACAATTTCGATGACACCAAGCGCTACATCGAGGCGACGCTGAACCTGTCGGCCGAGGATCGCCACAAGGTCTATGAAGGCAATGCCCGCCGCGTCTATCCGCGCCTCGACGCCGCACTCAAAGCCAAAGGAAAGTGATCATGAGCCTGAACAACCTTGGCATCGTGAAACGCACCATCGTCCGCGGCAACCGGGCGGCCGTCGACAAGCTTTCGAAGTACGGCGTTGCCACCGTTCACGAGGCGATGGGCCGCGTCGGCCTGATGCAGCCCCATATGCGCCCGATTTATGCCGGCGCCCATCTCTGCGGCACCGCCGTCACCGTGTTGCTGCATCCCGGCGACAACTGGATGATGCATGTCGTCGCCGAACAGATTCAGCCGGGCGACGTTGTCGTCGCCGCGATCAGCGCTGAATGCAGCGACGGTTTCTTCGGGGACCTGCTTGCCACTTCCTTCCGTGCCCGTGGGGCGAAGGGTCTGGTCATCGATGCTGGCGTGCGCGACGTGAAGGATCTCACCGCGATGCAATTCCCCGTGTGGAGCAAGTGCATCAGCGCCAAGGGCACCATCAAGGCCACGCTCGGCTCGGTGAACATCCCGGTGGTGTGCGCCGGCGCCGTGGTCAATCCCGGCGACGTGGTGGTGGCCGACGACGATGGCGTGGTGGTGGTGCCGGCGGCGATCGCGCAGCAGGCGGCGGATGCGGCCGAGGCACGGGAAGCCAACGAGGCCGGCAAGCGCAAGCGCCTGGCGGCCGGCGAACTTGGCCTGGACATGTACGGCATGCGCGAGGCGCTGGCCAAGGCCGGCCTCAAGTACGAGGACTGACCGAATGCGCTTTTCAGCCAATGTCTTGCAGTGGACTATCGGCCTCGTCGGCTACGGAGAAGTCGGGCGCATCCTGGCCGAGGACCTGCGCGCGCGCGGCGTGGCGCATGTCCTGGCCCATGACAGCAAGCTGGGCGGGCCGGAAGAGGCGCCGCTGGTCGCGCATGCGGCGCAGCACGGCGTTCGACTTGCGGCGTCGCATGCCGCCCTGGCAGCGCAGTCCGACCTGGTCATTTCCGCCGTGACGGCCAGCCAGGCGGTGCCGGTGGCCGAGGCCTGCGCGACCGACCTGCGCAGCGGCGCCTGGTTTCTCGACCTCAACTCGGCTTCGCCGGGGGCGAAAATCAAGGCGGCCGGCATCGTCGCTGCCGCCGGCGGACGCTTTGTTGAGGGCGCGGTGATGACTTCGATTCCGTCCTACCGCATCCGCGTGCCGCTGCTCCTGGGCGGCCCCGCGGCCGCGTCCCTGGTGCGGGCGCTCAACGACCTCGGCTTTGCCGGCAAGGCCGGCTCGCCGAAGCTGGGCGTCGTTTCCGCGACCAAGATGTGCCGCAGCGTAATGATCAAGGGGCTGGAAGCCATGGTCGTCGAAAGTTTCACCGCCGCCCGGGCCTACGGCGTCGAAAGGGAGGTGCTGGCCTCGCTGGCCGAGACCTTCCCGGGCTTGGATTGGGAAAAGCAGGGCGCCTATTTCTTCCAGCGCGTCATCCAGCACGGCCGCCGCCGCGCCGAGGAAATGCGCGAGGTGGCGCAGACGGTTCGGGAAGCGGGACTCGAACCCTGGTCCGCCAGCGGCACCGCCGAGCGCCAGGCGTGGGCGGCCGACCTGGCCGAGCAGGGTCTGCTCGGCGATCGCAATGCGCCGCGTGCGGATTGGCGCCCGGACGCCGACCGCATCCTGGCTGCGAAGCATTCGTCATTTCTGCCCCCGATCGGAATCGAGGGCAGGCTCCAGCGGGAATCCAACCACACGGACAAGGAGCCCATTACCCCGCTTTCGCGGGGATGACGGCGAACGACCATGGATCCTGACTGGTTGCCCTTTCACCCCAACCCCTCGAAGCCCGCATTCAAGGTACCGGCGGGCGCCGTGGATGCGCATTGCCACGTTTTCGGTCCCGCCGCGCAATTTCCCTTCGCCCCGGAGCGCAAGTACACGCCTTGCGACGCATCGAAGGACCAGTTGTTCGCCCTGCGCGATTTCCTCGGCTTCGCACGCAACGTCATCGTGCAGGCCACCTGCCATGGCACCGACAATCGCGCGCTGGTCGATGCGCTGGTGCATTCGCAGGGCAGGGCGCGCGGCGTGGCTTCCATCCGCCGCGACATCACGGATGCCGAACTGATGGCCCTGCACGAGGCCGGCGTGCGCGGCACGCGCTTCAATTTCGTCAGGCGTCTGGTGGACTTCACGCCGCGCGAGGTGCTGGCCGAAATCGCCGCCCGCATCGCGCCGCTCGGCTGGCATGTGGTGGTGTATTTCGAGGCGCAGGACCTGCCCGAGCTGTGGGAGTTCTTCACGGCGCTGCCCACCACCGTGGTGGTCGACCACATGGGGCGGCCCGACGTGACGAAGCCGGTCGACGGCCCCGAGTTCGAACTGTTCGTGAAACTGATGCGCGAGCACGCGAATGTCTGGTCGAAGGTCAGCTGCCCGGAGCGCCTCTCGAAATCGGGGCCGCCGACATACCAGGATGTCGTGCCCTTCGCGAGGCGCCTGGTCGAGGCCTTTCCCGACCGCGTGCTGTGGGGCACCGACTGGCCTCACCCGAACATGAAGGACCACATGCCCGACGACGGCAAGCTGGTGGATTTCCTGCCCGGCATTGCCGTGACCCCCGAGCTGCAGCGCAGGCTGCTGGTCGACAATCCGATGCGCCTGTATTGGCCGGAGGAAACCTATTCGAAGGGATAGGGCCACTCGTTGTTGGCATCGTTGAACAGGCTGGCCACCAGGCTGCGCAGCCATTTGTTCTTCGGGTCGTGATGAGCGTTGCGGTGCCAGTGCTGGCGCAGTTCGATGCGCGGAATGGGCAGCGGCGGCTCGACCACCTTGATGTTGGCCCCGGCCTGCTTGAAGAAGAGACCGATGGCGTGGGGCAGGGTGACGACGAGGTCGGTCCGGCTGATGATGCTCGGGATGCTCATGAAATGGGGCGTCAGCAGGGCGATGCGCCGGGTGAACTTCTTCCTTTCCAGAAAATTTTCCAGGATTTCCTGGCTGCGCCCTTCGGCCCGAATGACGGCATGCTCGAGCGAGAGGAACTGCTCGCGGGTGAGCTTTCGCCCGCGGATGGGATGATCGGCCCGCAGCAGGCAGACGAAGCGGTGGGTGAACAGCCGCTGCTGGAAGAATTCGCTTGATTTCAGGTCGGGGAAATAACCGATCGCCAGATCGGTTTCCCCGCTCTCGAGCGACTGCTCGAGCCGGCTCGGCGTCAGCGACACCGAGCGCACCGAGGCATTCGGCGCCAGTCGCTGCAGGCTGGTGAGCAGCTTGGGCAGGAAAACCATCTCGCCCACGTCCGACATGGCCAGGGTAAAGGTGGCCGAGGTGGTCGCGGGATCGAACGCGGCTTCGCACAATACGTCGTCGGCCACGCGGACGAGTATCTCGCGCGCGCTGGCGACGAGGCCATGCGTACGCGCGGTGGGCGACATGCCGCGGGCGGTGCGCACGAACAGCGGCTCGCCGAACGACTTGCGCAGGCGGGCCAGGGCCGCGCTCATGGCAGGCTGGCTCAGGCCCAGGGACTGCGCGGCGCGCCCGACGCTCCCTGCGTCGTAGAGCGCGATGAGCACGCGCAGCAGATTCAAATCGAAGTCCTTCATCGAGCATTATTATAAAAGCAAATAATGCATATCAGGCTATCCGGCTTGCGCGGGGCTGTTGCGCTGCGTGTAATGGGAGGCATAAGAAAAACACGCAAATCGATAAGGAGGAGATATGGGGTTGGGCAGATCCGGGAAACAGGTCGCATGAACGCGGCTTTGCTGTTGCTGGGCGGCGCGCCGGGCGCGACCGCCCTGATCGACGCTGCGGGCAAGGTGACCTATGCCGAGTTGAAGCAGCGGGTCGAGCGCGCGGCTGCAGCTTGGAAACGTCAGGGTATTTGTCCGGGGGAACGCTGCGTCATCGGCCTGAACGACGGGATCGACTGGGTCGTCGCCTTCCTCGGCCTGATATGGATGGGCGGGGTGCCGATCGCCGTTAGCCCGCGCACCGAAGCGCCGCTGCTGAAAGACCTGATCACGGATTCCGGTGCGAAGTCCCTGCTGCTAGAGGATGCCAGCGCTGGTGCGTTGGCGGATTCCCGCGCACAGGGACGAAGCGCCTGGCTGCAGGGGCTGGGGTCGCCGAGTGTTCCTGTTGCGGCGCACCAGGCGGAAGCGGAGTCGCCGGCCTTCTGGCTGTATTCATCCGGAACCACGGGCAAGCCGAAGGGCATCATCCACCCTCATCGCGTGGTGGTCCATGCCCATGCATTCGCTTGCGAGGTGCTCGGCGCGACCGCCCATGACATCTTCTATTCGACGTCCAAGCTGTTTTTTGCCTACCCGCTGGGCAACGCCTTGCTGGCCGGGCTGAGGCTTGGCGCATGCGTCCTGCTCGATGACGAATGGCCGAATCCGCAGCGCGTCGCGCTGAACGTGGCAAGGCACAGCCCCACCTTGTTTTTCAGCGTTCCGACGTTGTATCGGCGTTTGCTGGAAGGCAACGTGGCCTTCCCGTCCGTGCGTTGCGCGGTGTCCGCAGGCGAGGCCTGTCCACCCGACGTGGCGGAAGGATGGCGGCGTGCCAGCGGGATCCCGCTGTTCAACGGTTACGGCACGACGGAAACCCTGTCGCTCATGCTGTATTGCACAACCGACAGACCCGGGCTGCAACCGACGCCGCTCACGGTCGTGCGCACGGAGCGGGAGGCTGGAGGGGGGGTGGGAGGGGAGGCCGGAGGCCGCGATGGGGCCTGCCGCCTGTGGTTCTCGCATCCCGGCGTGGCCCTTGGGTATTCCCGCGTCGTGACCCACGATAGTGCGCGGTTCGGCCCGGACGGATTTTCGCCGGGAGACCTGTTCCGCTGTGCGGAGGAGGGCCCGCCGCCGACCTGGAAGTTTGCCGGCCGGTCGGATCAGCTCGTCAAGGTGTTCGGCCGATGGGTGGACACGCTTGCCCTGGAGCACGCGCTCGGACAGCGGTTGCAGGGACACGTGCGCGAAGTCTGCATCGTTCCGCAGGGGAGGGAGAACGGCGATGTGACAGCCTTGCATCTGTTTGCCATACCGGGCGGGGAACCGCAGACAGAGGTTCGGGGCGCGATCGAAGGGGTTCTGAGGGAGTACCCGGCCTATCTCAAGCCCCAGTCCGTTCAATTGGTGCCGGAGTTCCCGCGCACCGAGACGGGCAAGTTGCGCCGAGGCGAATTGGGCCGCATGATCAAGGCGGGCGATTCGCACGCTGTCAGGTAGATATTGGGTTTCGGCATAGCAGCTATCCCTCGAACGAGCTTGTCGGGGACACGGGCGCGGGGCTCTAATGGGAATGGGTTTTCTTCAATCGCTTGACGCTGCCGGCTGTGGCATGCATCATGTTGAATGATGATTCATTCATTAGCATTTCCTGAAATCATCGCACGTCGCCGGCAAGCCGGCGGCACACGCGGGAGCGAGGTTGAAATGGCACTCGACAAGCCCTACAAGGACATCCCCGGCACGACGATCTTCGACGCGGATCAGTCGCGCAAGGGCTTCCACCTCAATCAGTTCTGCATGTCGCTGATGAAGGCGGAGAACCGTGCGCGCTTCAAGGCGGACGAGCGCGCCTACCTCGACGAATGGCCGATGACGGAGGAGCAGAAACAGGCCGTGCTGGCGCGCGACCTCAACCGCTGCATCGCGGCGGGCGGCAACATTTACTTCCTCGCCAAGATCGGCGCTACCGACGGCAAGAGCTTCCAGCAGATGGCCGGCAGCATGACCGGCATGAGCGAGGAGGAATACCGCGACATGATGATTGCCGGCGGCAGGTCGATCGAGGGCAACCGCTTCATCGGTGAAAAGAAAGCGGAGGTCAAGTGATGGCGAGGATCACGGCAAGCGTTTTTACTTCCCATGTACCCGCCATCGGCGCCGCGCTCGATCTGGGCAAGACCGGCGAGCCGTACTGGCAGAAGGTTTTCGGCGGCTACGAGTTTTCCAAGGCGTGGATGCGGGAACACACGCCGGATGTGATCTTTCTTGTCTATAACGACCATGCCACGGCGTTCAGCCTGGAGATGATCCCCACATTTGCCATCGGCTGCGCGGCGGAGTTCCAGCCGGCCGACGAGGGCTGGGGGCCGCGCCCGGTGCCGGTGGTGAAGGGCCACCCGGAACTGGCCGCGCACATCGCCCAGTCGGTGATCCAGGACGACTTCGATCTCACCATCGTGAACAAGATGGACGTCGACCACGGCCTCACCGTGCCGATGTCGCTGATGTTCGGCCAGCCCGAGGCATGGCCGTGCCCGGTGATTCCTTTCGCCGTGAACGTGGTGCAGTATCCGGTGCCCTCGGGGCGCCGCTGCTACAACCTCGGCCGCGCCCTGCGCAAGGCTGTCGAGTCGTATGATGCGCCGCTCAACGTGCAGGTCTGGGGTACCGGCGGCATGAGCCACCAGCTGCAGGGGCCGCGCGCCGGCCTCATCAACCGCGCGTTCGACAACGCCTTCCTCGACAGGCTGATCGCCGATCCGGAAGGGCTTTCGCGGGTGCCGCACATCGATTACGTTCGCGAGGCAGGCTCCGAGGGTATCGAACTGGTCATGTGGCTCATTGCCCGCGGCGCCATGTCCGACGTGCCGCCGAAGGTGGCACATCGCTTCTATCATGTGCCTGCGAGCAACACCGCAGTGGGCCACCTGATACTGGAGAATGCATGAGCAAGACATTCAAGGTTGCCCTGGCGGGCGCCGGCGCCTTCGGCATCAAGCATCTCGATGCCATCAGGCTGATCGATGGCGTCGAGGTGGTATCGCTGGTCAGCCGCGAACTGGGCAAGACGCAGGAAATCGCCGGCAATTATGGCATCGGCCACGTCAGCACCGATCTGGCCGACAGCTTGGCGCTGAAGGAGGTCGATGCGGTCATTCTGTGCACACCGACGCAGATGCACGCCGCCCAGGCCATCCAGTGCCTGCGGGCCGGCAAGCACGTACAGGTGGAAATCCCGCTGGCCGACAGTCTGAAGGACGCCGAGGCGGTGGTGGCGATGCAGAAGGAAACCGGTTTGGTCGCCATGTGCGGCCACACACGCCGCTTCAATCCCAGCCACCAGTGGGTGCACCGGAAAGTCGAGGCCGGAGAGTTCGCCATCCAGCAGATGGATGTGCAGACGTATTTCTTCCGGCGCAGCAACATGAACGCGCTGGGTCAGCCGCGCAGCTGGACCGACCACCTGCTGTGGCACCATGCCGCGCATACGGTTGACCTGTTCCGCTACCAGACGGGCGGCGAGATCATTCAGGCCAATGCCGTCCAGGGACCCATCCATCCGACATTGGGCATCGCCATGGACATGTCGATCCAGTTGAAGTCGAGCACCGGCGCGCTCTGCACGCTGTCTCTGTCCTTCAACAACGACGGCCCGCTCGGCACCTTCTTCCGTTATATTGGCGACAGCGGCACTTACATTGCCCGCTACGACGATCTGATTGACGGCAAGGACAACAAGATCGACGTTTCCAAAGTCGATGTATCGATGAACGGCATCGAATTGCAGGACCGCGAGTTCTTTGCCGCCATCCGCGAGGACAGAGAGCCCAATGCCAGCGTCGCTCAGGTGCTGCCATGCTACCGCACGCTGCACGGGCTGGAACGGCAACTGGCAAGCGCGTGAGCGCCGTAACATCCATCAACCAAAGAAAGAGGAGGCATAACATGAAGCTCATCAACAAGATGGTGGCCGCAGCGATCGGCATTTTCGCGTGGCATTCGGCGTCCGCCGCTGACGTCACCCTGCGTTTCCACCAGTTCCTGCCGCCGCAGGCGACGATTCCCTCCAAAGCCATCGTGCCTTGGGCGCAGAAGGTCGAGAAGGAAAGCGGCGGCCGCATCAAGATCCAGCACTTCCCGAGCATGCAGCTGGGCGGCAAGCCGCCGGAACTCTTTGATCAGGCCAAGGACGGCGTGGCCGACATCGTGTGGACCGTGCTGGGCTACACCCCAGGCCGCTTCCCGAAGTCCGAGGTGTTCGAACTGCCCTTCAGCAGCGGTAATGCCGAGCCTGCTTCTCGCGCTTTCCAGGAGTACGTCGAAAAATACGCGATGGACGAGTTCAAGGACGTCAAGGTCATCGCGGTGCATGTGCATGGCCCCGGACTGATCCACAGCAAGGACCCGGTGACCAAGCTCGAGGACATGAAGGGCATGAAGGTGCGGGGCGGCTCGCGCATCGTCAACATCATGCTCGAGCAGTTGGGTGCCACGCCCGTCGGCATGCCGGTGCCGGCCGTTGGCGAGTCCCTCTCCAAGGGCGTCATCAGCGCCACGACGATTCCCTGGGAAGTGGTGCCGGCCCTGAAGGTGCAGCAGATCGTCAAGAACCATACCGGCTTCGCCGGCGAGCAGGGCCTGTATACCCAGACCTTCGTGGTGGCGATGAACAAGGGAGCCTATGACAAGCTGCCGGCCGACCTGAAGAAGGTGATCGATGCCAACAGCGGCGCCGAGACCGCTGCGCTGTTCGGCCACGCCATGGACGAGGGCGACAAGGTCGGCATGTCACTCGCGCAGAAGGCGGGCAACAAGATCTACATGCTCGATGCGGTCGAGACGCAGACCTGGCGTCGTACTGCAGCCGGTGTGCGCGGCATCTGGTTCAAGGAGGTTGGCGCCAAGGGAATCGACGGGCCGAAGCTTGCAGCTGAAGCCGAGGCGCTGATCGCCAAGTACAACAAGAAGTAAATTCCTCCAATCTGGCCGGCGCGGCAGCCGGGCTGCCGCGCCGCTGGTTCCTACATTCATTTCATGAGCAATCTCATCTATAACTCCAGCCGCTACCTGGCCTGGTTCGGCGGCTTCATCCTGACACTGGTGGCCGCAATGAGCGTGGTCAGCATTGCCGGGCGTTCGCTCAGCTTTGCCGGCCTGGGCCCGGTGCCGGGCGATTTCGAACTGGTCGAGGCCGGCACGGCGCTCGCCGTGTTCAGCTTCCTGCCCTGGTGCCACCTCAAGCGCAGCCATGCCGACGTCGGCATGTTCTGGCACAGCTATCCCGCGCCCATGCAGCGGGTTCTGATCATTCTGGCCGATGCGCTGATGCTCGCGGTATGGCTGCTGCTGGTGTGGCGCATGGGGGTCATGACTTACGAATACCGCGCCAACGGCGAGGTCTCCTTCATTCTGCAGATGCCGGTCTGGTGGGGCTATGCGGCTTCCCTTGCTCCGGCCGCCTTCGGCTGCCTGGTGTATGCCTGGCGCCTGCTCGAGTCGCTGCACCTCGTGTCGCCTCAGGCGGGTTTCAAGACTGCAGAGGCGGAGCACTGATGGACCCCCTTTATCTTGCGGCCTGGTCCTTTCCCGTCCTGCTGGTGCTGATTTTCCTGCGCGTGCCGATCGGCCTATCGATGCTCCTGATCGGCCTGGTCGGCGCCTGGCTGGTCTACGGCAACATCATGCCGCTGCTGCAGCAGATGAAGACCATGGCCTACAGCACGTTTTCCAGCCATTCCCTGTCGATCGTTCCGCTGTTCCTGCTGATGGGGCAGTTTGCCGGACTCGGCGGCATGTCGCGCGCGCTGTTCAAGGCGGCGGAGGCCTTCATCGGCCATCGCAAGGGCGGTGTCGGCATGGCGGCAATCGGCGCCTGTGCCGGATTCGGTTCGATCTGCGGTTCCTCTCTCGCCACAGCGGCGACCATGGGACAGGTCGCGCTGCCGGAACTGCGCCGTGCCGGCTATTCCGGCGCGCTGGCGACCGGCGCGCTGGCGGCCGGCGGCACGCTGGGCATCCTGATCCCGCCGTCGATCGTCCTCGTCATCTACGCCATCCTCGCCGAACAGAATATCGCCAAGATGTTCGCCGCCGCCTTCGTGCCGGGCATCGTCGCCGCGCTGGGCTATATGCTGGTGATCGGCATCTACGTGCGCGTGGTGCCCGGTTCGGCCGGCCAGGTTCCTCCGGTGCCCTGGGCGGAACGCTGGCGCGCCCTGCGGGATGTCTGGCCGGTGGCAGCGATCTTCATCGTGGTGATCGGCGGCATCTACACCGGCATCTTCACGCCGACCGAGGGTGCCGCGGTGGGCGCCGTTTCCACCGGCCTGCTGGCCTGGAAGAATGGCGGCCTGAAGGGGGGGAAGGTGCTGCGCGCCTTCGAGGCCACCGCCGGCGGAACGTCCATGGTGTTCATGATCGTGCTCGGCGCGGCGGCCTACAACAGTTTCCTCGCTCTCTCGCAACTCCCGCAGGAACTGGCCGCCTGGGTTGGCACCCTGGGCATGAGTCCCTTCGCCGTGCTCTGGGCCATCCTGGTTTTCTACCTGATTTTCGGCTGTGTGATGGACTCGCTGTCGATGATCCTGCTGACGATCCCGATCTTCTTCCCCATGGTGTCCGGCCTCGACTTCGGCCTGCCGCCCGAGGAAATGGCGATATGGTTCGGCGTGCTGGTGCTGATCGTGGTGGAGGTCGGGCTGATCACGCCGCCGGTGGGCATGAACCTGTTTGTCATCCAGTCCATGGCGCAGGGAATTTCGATCCGCGAAACTTATCGGGGCGTGTGGCCCTTCGTGGCGAGCGATCTGATCCGCGTGACCCTGCTGGTGATCTTTCCGTCGATCACGCTGTTCGTGCTGAGATTCTGAAATGCAGTGCCGTCGTATCGGCGATTTCGAGGTGTCTGCGCTCGGCCTGGGATGCATGAACCTCAGCCACGCCTACGGCACGCCGCCGCCGCCCGAGGCGGCCGCGGCGCTGCTGCTGCGCGCGCTCGATCGCGGCATTACCCATTTCGACACCGCGGCGCTGTACGGTTTCGGCAAAAACGAATCGCTGCTTGGCCGCGTGCTCAAGCCGCACCGCTCGAAGATATTCCTGGCCAGCAAGTGCGGCATGACCGGCGTGGACGGCAAGCGCGTCATCGACGGCCGGCCCGGGACCCTGAAGCGCACCTGCGAGGAGAGCCTGCAGCGCCTGCAGACGGAGGTCATCGATCTCTATTACCTGCATCGCTGGGACAAGCAGGTGCCGATCGAGGACAGCGTCGGCGCCCTGGCCGATCTGGTGCGCGCGGGCAAGGTACGGAGCATCGGCCTGTCGGAAGTTTCCGCCGCAACGCTGCGCAAGGCGCATGCCGTGCACCCGATCGCCGCCCTGCAGTCGGAGTATTCCTTGTGGACGCGCAACCCGGAAATCGCCACGCTCGCGGCCTGCCGCGAACTGGGCGTGGCCTTCGTCGCCTTCAGCCCGCTTGCCCGTGCCTATCTCACCGGCGCGCTGCTCGATCCCGACAAGGAGCTTGAAGCCAAGGACCTGCGCCGCCAGATGCCGCGCTTCGAGCCGGCCAACTACGCGAAAAATCTCGAACTGCTGGCGGAGTACCGTTGCATCGCCGACACGGCCGGCTGCTCACCGGCGCAGCTGGCGCTGGCCTGGCTGCTGGCGAAGGGGGATCACATTGTTCCAATCTTCGGCACGCGGAGCAGGGCCCATCTGGACGAAAACGTCGGTGGCTCTGCCGTCAAGCTGGATCGAAGCCTGATCGATCGACTGGATGCCCTCATCAACCAACGGTCAGTTGCAGGACCGCGCTACAACGCCGCAACACAGCAGGAAATCGACACCGAAGTATTCCCCCTGGCGTAGCGCGCATCGCCATCGCCGGTGCGATAGCTGCCAATACACGTAATTTCTGTGCGGGTTGCCCGGCAGCGAGTTCAGCCCAATATGTCCCGGGCCGCCGCCTCGCCCAGCTTGGCGGCGCGGGCAGCGGGCACACCCAGGCTTCTCAGCAGGCCGGAGGCCATTTGCGGCGCGATTTGCTCAGGGCGTTTCCGGGTGTGATCGTCAAAAACGTGACGCAGCGTGATGACGAAATTGCCCATCACCAGCAAGACGCCCGTTTCCACATCGACGTGCCTGAAGACTTCGCGTTCGATGCCGCGTTGAACGACTTCACGCAGGCCGCGGTTGATGGGCGCATCGGCCAGGGTGGCGCCGGTGTTCAGGCGCCACAGCGCGCGGGCGCGGTCGCGATGTTCCATGGCGTAGCGGATGAAGACACAAAGCGCGCGGGATACGTCCAGGGCCGGGTCGTCGATCCCGGCATTGGCCTGATTGACGAGCAGTTCCACATCACGGCGCACGCCGGCCGCAATCTCGCGGGCGAACACGTTCTTGTCGGCGAAGTGATTGTAGAAACTGCCCTTCGATACTGCCGCCGCGTCGACGATCTCGTCCACGCTGACGCCATCGACATCGCGCTCGGCGAAAAGACGCTGGCCCGCGCGCAGCAGGGCGTCACGGGTGCGGTCGCGCCTGGGATCGGTGCGTACAGGCGCGGGGTCTCGGGCCTTGTCGGTTGGCATGGGGCGAATATTGACATTTTTGACTGATTCGTTCAATAATGACTAAATAGTCATAAACGTCCCGACTGCCATTTTTCCTGGAGGACCTGTGAGCGAAACCCGTCTGGTGCAACTCGTTAAACAAGGCGGCATTGCCTTGCTGATAGTCAGCAACCCGCCCGTCAATACCATCAATGCGGCCGTGCGCCGCGACCTGAATGCCGCGCTGGACGACTTGGCGCAGTTGCAAGGCGTGCAGGCCGTGGTGTTGATGTGCGAGGGCAATACCTTCTTTTCCGGGGCCGATATCGGCGAGTTCTCGGGTCCGCCACAGGAGGAGGCCTATCGTCGGCTGTTCGGGCGGCTCGAGCAACTCAACGTTCCCATCGTCGCGGCGATGCACGGCACCGTGATGGGTGGCGGACTGGAAATCGCACTGGCCTGTCATTACCGGGTTGCGGCGCCGCGCACAAGATTCGGCTTGCCGGAGGTCACGCTGGGCATCATCCCGGGTGCCGGCGGCACGCAGCGCATGCCCAGGCTGATCGGTGTGGAGAAAACCCTGCAGATGGTTCTGGATGCGCGGCCCGTCGATACGGCTGTCGCTGTGGAATGGGGATTCCTCGATGCCGTGCTTGAAGGGGATCTGCGCCAGGCGGCGCTCGATTACTCCGGCCAGTTGGTCGCGGCGGGCAAGGGGCCGCGCCGCACGGACGAACGCAGCGTCGATCCGGCCTCCTGCAGCGAGGCAATCCTCGAGCGCCTGTCGGCCCAGGCCGCCAAGCAGTATCCGAACCGCCAGGCGCCCTTCACGGCGATCAAGGCTGTGCAAGCGAGCCTGACGCTGCCGTTCGAGCGCGGACTCGAACTGGAAACCGAACTGGTGAACCAGGCCAAGGTGACGGATGAGGCGCGCGGCGCCGTCCACGCCTTTTTCGCCGACCGCGAAACCCGTCGCGTCCCCGACCTGCCGGCCGACGCGAAGGCGCGCAAGGTGGAGAAGGGCGGCATCATCGGCGCAGGCACCATGGGGGGCGGCATCGCCATCTGCTTCGCCAATGCCGGCCTGCCCGTCGTCATGATCGATAGCAGCCGCGAGGCGCTGGATCGCGGCCTAGCCGGCGTTGACCGGACATATGAGTCCATGGTCAAGCGCGGGCGCATTACGGCTGAAGACAAAGCCAGGCGCATGAGCCTCATCAAGACCTCGCTCGATTACGCCGACCTGAAAGACGCCGATGTCGTCATCGAGGCGGTGTTCGAGGACATGGCGCTAAAGAAGGACATCTTCGCCCGGCTGGACAAGGCGGCCAAGCCCGGCGCCGTGCTGGCCAGCAACACGTCCACGCTCGACATCGACGAGATCGCCCGCGCCACCTCGCGCCCGGGCGACGTGATCGGCATGCATTTTTTCTCGCCCGCGAATGTCATGCCGCTGCTGGAGGTGGTGCGCACCGCGGCCACGTCGGCCGAAACCATCCGCACGGTGATGGACCTGGCCAAGCCCTTGCGCAAGACGCCGGTGCTGGCGCGGGTGTGCTACGGCTTCATCGGCAACCGCATGATGGAAGGCTATGCCCGCGAAGCCGAGCGCATGGTGTTGGAGGGCGCCACGCCGCGCCAGATCGATTCCGCACTCGAACAGTGGGGCATGGCCATGGGCATCCTCGCCGTGTTCGATATGGCCGGCGTCGACATCGGGGTGAATGTGCACAAGGCGAACGCCGAACGCTTCCCGCCGGATCCAACTTATTACCAGGCCGATGTCGCCCTGGTCGAGGCGGGTCGCCTGGGCCAGAAAAACGGCAAGGGCTACTACCGCTACGAGGCCGGCGACCGCAAGCGCTACGACGATCCCGAGGCTCTCGCCATCCTCAAGGCGCGGGCGGAGAAGTTGGGCGTGCCGCAGCGTGAACATAGTACGCAGGAAATCGTCGAACGCTGCCTGTATCCGCTGCTCAACGAAGGCATGCGCATTCTGGAGGAGGGCGTGGCGATCCGCGCCGGCGACATCGATGTCGTGTGGACCGCCGGCTACGGTTTTCCGCGCTACCGCGGCGGGCCGATGTTCTACGCCGACACCATCGGCCTGAAGACATTGCTGGACGGGATGCTCAAGTACCAGAAGCGCTTCGGCCCCATGCACTGGCAGACGGCGAAACTGCTCGTGGAACTGGTCGCCAAGGGCCAGAGCCTGGCGGATTGGGAACGCGCAGGGAAAGGATGAAATCATGAAGCTCGACGAACTGATCGCGATCGATGTGCACACCCATGCCGAAGTGTCCTGTCGTCAGGAGCCGGACGAGATGTGGAAGCCCTTCGAGGAGGCCTCCAGCAAGTACTTCAAGGCCGGCAAGCGGCCGACCATCGCCGAGACCGTCGCCTACTACCGCGAGCGCAAGATCGGCCTGGTCATGTTTACCGTCGACTCGGAGTTCCAGATCGGCAACCGGCGCATTCCCAACGAAGAGGTCGCCGATGCCGCCCGCGAGAACAGCGACATGATGATCGCCTTCGCCAGCATCGATCCGCACAAGGGCAAGATGGGCGTGCGCGAAGCCCGCGCCCTGATCAAGGATGGGGTGATCAAGGGGTTCAAGTTCCATCCGACCGTGCAGGGCTTCATGCCGAACGACCGCATGGCCTACCAGCTCTATGAAGTGATCGCCGAGCACAAGCTGCCGGCCATTTTCCATACCGGCCACAGCGGCATCGGCACCGGCATGCCGGGCGGGGGCGGACTGCGTCTCAAGTACTCCAACCCCATGCACCTCGACGATGTTGCGGCCGACTTCCCCGACATGACCGTCATCCTGGCCCACCCCTCCTGGCCCTGGCAGGACGAGGCGCTGTCGGTGTGCCTGCACAAGCCCAACGTCTACATCGACCTGTCAGGCTGGTCGCCCAAGTATTTCCCGCCGCAACTGGTGCAATACGCCAACGGCCAACTCAAGCACAAGATGCTGTTCGGCTCGGACTATCCGTTGATCTCGCCGGACCGCTGGATCAAGGATTTCAGGGAGGCCGGCTTCAAGCCCGAGGTGCACGACCTGATCCTCAAGCAGAACGCCATCAAGGCGCTCAGACTCGAATAACCTGT
>WBZL01000055.1_pt1 | contig 103062 bp, 84 predicted proteins | sample 5204291 | NCBI WGS metagenome assembly WBZL01 (sample SAMN12344345, study PRJNA552823) | activated sludge metagenome | biome: Activated sludge suspended growth; feature: Nitrification reactor; material: Wastewater; isolation source: activated sludge from nitrification reactor of wastewater...
GCGCACGACGACCCGCAGCACGGACACGTGGTCGGCGTCCTTGGCGAGGGTGTAGGCGGGCACGATCCAGCCCCGCTCCTTCATCTTGGCGCTGATGTCGTAGGCGGTGAACGGCTCGTCGTCGTTGACGCGGGCGCACACCAGCGGGAGCGCGTTCGGCTTGCTCATCAGCGTCACGTGCGGGCTCTCGTCGACCAGTTGGGCGAGGTAGTCGGCCGTGGCCGACAGGCGCTGCATCACGTCCGTGTACCCCGCCCGTCCCATGCGCAGGAAGTTGTAGTACTGCGCCACGATCTGGCTGGCGCCGCGGGAGAAGTTCAGGTCGAACGTGGGCTGGTCGCCGCCCAGGTAGTTGGTGTGGAAGATGAGGTCCTCCGGCAGCTGGCTCTTGTCCCGCCAGAGCGCCCAGCCGACGCCGGGGTACACGAGGCCGTACTTGTGGCCCGAGGTGTTGATCGACTTCACCCGCGGCAGACGGAAGTCCCAGAGGAGGTCGGGCTGGGTGAACGGGGCCACGAACGCGCCGCTGGCACCGTCCACGTGCAGCGGCACGTCGACACCCGTGCGCTCCTGCAGGGCGTCGAGGGCGTCGGACAGGCCCTTGATGTCCTCGAACTCGCCGGTGTAGGTGGACCCGAGGATGCCGACCACCCCGATCGTGTTCTCGTCCACGAGGGCCATGGCCAGCTCGGGGTCGATCACCGTGCGCTCGGCGGTGATGGGCACGAAGCGGGGCTCGACGTCGAAGTAGCGCACGAACTTCTCCCAGCACACCTGCACCGTCTCGCTCATCACGAGGTTGGGCTTGTCGGTGGGCTTGCCCGCCGCCTCGCGGGCCGCCCGCCAGCGCCACTTCATGGCCAGGCCGGCGAGGTGGATGGCCTCGGACGAGCCGACCGTCGCCGTGCCCATGGCGTGCTCGGCGTCGTCGGCGTGGAAGAGGTCGGCGATGATGCTGACGCACCGGTTCTGGATCTCGGTCGTCTGCGGGTACTCGTCCTGGTCGATGCTGTTGACGTTCAGCGTCTCGGCGATCAGCTTCTCCGCCTCGGGCTCCATCCACGTCGTGACGAAGGTGGCCAGGTTCAGCGCGGGGTTGCCGTCGAGCGCGAGCTCGTCGTGGATCAGCTGGTAGGCGAGCTGGGCGGGCATGTCGCCGTCCGCCAGCCGGTACTTCGGGATGGGCTGGGACAGTTCCCGGCTGCCGTAGGCCGGGGCCAACAGGTCGTCGGGGTCGTTCTTCGAGTGGGTGAACACGGGGCGCCTCCTGCGTCGGAGCGCGCAGCGTAACCCGCGGGCTTTCATCCCGAAGGGGTGAAGATCGGTACGCGACCGCGCGGTTACGTTGTGCGTCCGACCCCGGGCGCGGAGCGCGGCGACGCCGGCCTCCACCGGGCCGTCACGAGGTCGACGACGAGTCGACACGGAGGGGCAGCCACATGGCCGACGAGGGGACCGCACCGGCACCGCCAGCCACCCGGCGCCGCGGCCCGTTCCTCCAGGGCCTGCTGCCCCTCGGCGGTGACGGCGTGTCGACCCAGGTCGTGGCCGGCGTCACGCTCGCCGCCCTCGCCATCCCCGAGGTCATGGGCTACGCCACCATCGCCGGCATGCCGGTGATCACCGGCCTCTACACCATCGTGCTGCCGGTGCTCGTGTTCGCGGTGCTCGGCTCCTCCCGCCACCTCGTGGTGGGGGCCGACTCGGCCACGGCGGCGGTGATGGCCGCCGGGCTCGCCGGCCTGGCCACGCCGGGGTCACCGGAGTACGTGAAGCTGGCCGGGCTGCTGGCCCTCATGGCCGCCGCCCTGCTGCTGCTCGCGCGCCTCGTCAAGCTCGGCTTCCTCGCCGACTTCCTGTCGCGCACGGTGTTGATCGGCTTCCTCACCGGCGTAGGCATCCAGGTGGCCTGCGGTCAGGTCGGCGGGCTGCTCGGCGTGCCCGAGGGAACGGGGGTCAGCCTGTTCGGCCGCACCGACCACGGCACCGTCGGCAAGCTGGTGAGCACCCTCGGGAACCTCGACCAGATCAGCTGGTCGACGGTGGCCGTCAGCGCGGCGGTGATCGTCGTGATCCTCGGCACGAAGCTGGTCACCGAGAAGGTGCCCGGCGCCCTGCTCGCGGTCGTCGGCGCCATCGCGGTGAGCTGGCACTGGGACCTCGCGAGCCACGGCGTGGCCACCCTCGGCACGGTCCCCGGCGGGTTGCCCTCGTTCGGCCTGCCGCACGCCGGCCTCTCCCAGGTCGGGGCGCTCGTCCCGACCGCCATCTCGGTGTTCGTGCTGATCCTGGCCCAGAGCGCGGCGACGTCGCGGGCCTACGCCGCCCGCTACAACGACGCCTTCGACGAGAACGTCGACCTGGTGGGCCTCGGTGCCGCCAACGTGGCCGCCGGCCTGAGCGGCACCTTCCTCGTGAACGGCAGCCCCACCAAGACCCAGATGGTGGACGGCGCCGGCGGCCGCAACCAGCTGGCCCAGCTCACCACGGGCGTGATCGTGGTCGTCGTGCTGCTCTTCCTCACCGCCCCGCTGCAATACCTGCCGAACGCCGTGCTGGCCGCGGTGGTGTTCCTCATCGGGATCGAGCTGGTCGACCGCGCCGGCATGGAGCGGGTCCTGAAGGTCCGCCGCGACGAGTTCGCCGTCGCCGCGGCCACCGCGGTCGCCGTGGTCGTGGTCGGGGTCGAGCAGGGCATCGTCCTCGCCATCGTCCTGTCGGTGATCGACCACCTGCGCAACTCGTACCGGCCGATGAGCTCGGTGATGGTCGAGTCGACCGGCGAGCCCCGCTGGCGCCAGCTCCCCTTCGACAACCGCGCCCGCACGCTGCCCGGGCTGGTCGTCTACCGCTTCGGCGGCGGCCTCTACTACGCCAACGCCAACCACCTCGTCGAGGAGCTCGTCGGGATGGTGGACGACGCCCTGGCTGCCGGCGATCCCGTGCGCTGGCTGTGCCTCGACGCCGTCGTGATCAACGACATCGACTACTCCGGCGGCGAGGCGCTGCGCCAGATCCACGGCGCCCTGGCCGACCACGACGTGCGGCTCGTCGTGGCGGAGCCCCTCCCCCAGGTGCGAGCCGAGCTCGACCGCTATGGCCTGACCGAGCTCTTCGGCCAAGATGCGATCTACCCGACGCTCTCCGACGCGGTCGCCGCCTTCCGTGCGGCGACCGACACGGGCACGGGGACCACCCGAACCGACGCACCCGAGGACACCCCACCGCCGTGAACGACGACGAAGCCCACCACGTCACCCACCTGACCATCGAGGACCGCATTGCCCAGGGCAAGGTCGCTCGCGAGCAGGTCTCCCGCCGGTCCCACGGCGAGTGGGCCCCGGCCGCCGACCGCCCCGACCCGGTCGCGCTCATCGAGGAGCAGGCCACCACCCGCGTCCCCGACCTGGTGCCCCTGCGCCACGGGCGCATGGCCGCATCGCCGTTCGCGTTCTACCGGGGGGCGGCGCTCGTCATGGCCGCCGACCTCGCCGCCCAGCCCCACTCGGGGTTGACGGTGCAGCTGTGCGGTGATGCCCACCTGGCCAACTTCGGCATCTTCAACACCCCCGAGCGGAACATGGTCTTCAGTGTCAACGACTTCGACGAGACCCTGCCGGGCCCGTTCGAGTGGGACGTGAAGCGCCTCGCCGCCAGCATGGAGATCGCGGCCCGGTCCAGCGCCTTCGACGACGCCACGAGCACGATGATCGTCGAGCAGGCCGTCCGCTCCTACCGCCAGGCCATGGCCTCGTTCGCGGCCACCAGCAACCTCGACACCTGGTACAAGCACCTCGACGTGGCCGCCATCGAGCAGCAGTGGGGGACGAGCGCCACGCCGAAGGAGACCGCCGGCTTCCAGAAGGTCGTGGCCAAGGCCGAGTCCAAGACCCGGATGAAGGCGCTGGCCAAGCTCACCGAGGTGGTGGACGGGCGCCTCCGCTTCAAGTCGGACCCGCCGCTGCTCGTGGCCATGGACGACCTGCCCGAGGGCGCCGACGACCGGCTGCGCCAGGTGGTCGTCGACGCCCTCCAGGAGTACCGCACCACCCTCAGCGACGACCGTCGCTACCTGTTGGAGACGTACCGGTTCGTCGACCTGGCCCGCAAGGTCGTGGGTGTCGGGTCGGTCGGCACCCGCTGCTGGCTGGCGCTCTTCGTCGGTCGGGACGACGACGACCCCCTCTTCCTGCAGATCAAGGAGGCCGAGGCGTCGGTCCTCGAGCGCTTCCTCGGCCCGAGCGAGTACCCCGAGAGCGGCCAGCGCGTCGTCGAGGGCCAGCGCCTCATGCAGTCGTCGTCCGACATCTTCCTCGGCTGGCACCGGGTCCGGGCCGACGAGTCCATCGACGGCCGCCACCACGACTACTACGTGCGCCAGCTCTGGGACGGCAAGGGGTCGGCGGTGGTCGAGACCATGTCCCCCAAGACGATGGGCATGTACGGCGAGATGTGCGGCTGGACCCTGGCCCGGGCCCACGCCCGGTCGGGTGACCCCATCGCCATCGACGCCTATCTCGGCACCGGGTCCAAGTTCGACAAGGCCATCACCGCGTTCGCCCGGGCCTACGCCGACCAGAACGACCGGGACCACCGCGCCGTGGTGGACGCGATCGCCGACGGCCGGCTGCCCTCCATGGCGGAGCCGACCACCGCCGTCTGACCGATCGGGGCCGGCCCCGGGTGACCGGGGCCGGACGGCGGGTGCGGTGCGGTCAGGCCGCGGCGGCGGCCACGTCCTCGCGGTGGTACGCCTCGAGCAGTTCCCGCTCCCGATCACGGCGGGGGAAGAGGAACCACACGAGTGCGGCGCCGAGGAGGATGGCGGCGATCCCGGCGACGTAGGCCCAGTCCTGGCCGTCGACGAACGACGTCTTCGCGGCGGCCGTGATCTGCGACGCGTACTGCGGGTGCTGCTCGGCCACCGCCTCGGCGCTGGCGAAGGAGCGCTCGAGCTGGGTCTGGACGCTGTCGGTGATCCGCGCCTGGTCGGACGCCGGCGCGCCGGCGATGGCGGTGGCCACGGCGGCGGCGTAGCCGGCCGTGAGCAGCGCCCCCATGATCGACTGCATGATCGCCCCGCCGAGGTCGCGCTGGAGGTCGGCGGTGCCCGAGGCCATGCCCGCACGCGTGACCGGCACCGAACCCGTCAGCGAGTGCGAGGCCGGGGTGCCGGCGAGCCCGACGCCGAGGCCCACGAAGGCGTACGCGAGGCCGACCAGCCAGTACGAGATGCCGTCGTCCCAGAACAGCAGCATGGTGAGGAAGCCGAGCAGACAGAACACGTAGCCGCTCAGGAGGGTGAACCGCGCCCCGCGGGCCTCGACGAGCTTGGCGGACCGCGGCGCAGCCAGGACCATGAAGACGACCGCGGGCAGGATGGCCGCCCCGGCGTCCAGGCTCGAGTAGCCGAGGACGTTCTGCAGGAACTGCTGGCCGACGAACATCGCCCCCATCAGCGAGCCGAAGACGATGATGCCGGCACAGGCCGCCACCCAGAAGATCCGGCGCGACGCCACCTTCAGGTCGTAGAGGGGGTTGGCCGCCCGCCGCTGGCGGACGATGAACGCGGCCGCGGCGGCCAGGGCGACCACCGCGAGGCCCAGCGCCACGGTGCCCTCGTCGGGCACGGGGGCGACGTTGATGGCGAGCACCAGGGCGGCGACCATGACCACCGACAGGAGGCCGCCGAGGTTGTCGACGGGGTCCGACGACTCGTTGACGTGGGCGGGGACGAGCCGCCACGCGAGCACGAACGCCACCACCGCCAGGGGCAGGGTGACGAGGAACACGGATCCCCAGTAGAAGTGCAGGAGCAGACCACCGGCCACGAGGGGGCCGAGCGCGGAGATGCCGCCGCCCAGGGCGGACCACAGCGCGATCGACCGGGTCCGCGCCGGGCCCGACCACAAGGCGGTGATGAGGGCGAGGGTCGTCGGGTACGCCATGCCGGCCGAGAGGCCGCCCAGGATGCGGGCGGCGATGAGCACGCCGATGCTCGGTGCGAACGCGGCGAGCAGGCAGGCAGGCACCGACAGGGCCACGCCCAGCAGGAGCATCAACTTGCGCCCGTAGCGGTCGCCGAGGGCACCCAGCCACAGCACCGACGCGGCCAGTCCGAGGGAGTAGCCGACGGCCACGAGGTCGAGGGAGGTCTGCGAGGCGGTGAAGGCCGTGCCGATGTCGGGCAGGGCGACGTTGGCCACGGCCAGGTTCAGGTTGGCGACCGCCGCCACCAGGATGAGCGCCAGCAGCACCAGCTTGGAGCGCGCCGGCTGGGTGGACGCCTCCTCGGTGCCGGCCGTATCGGCCGTGTCGGCCACAGCTGCCTCGTCGCTCACGTCTCCCCCAGGGTCGGGCCGGTAACCGGTCGCCAGCAAGGTACTCGCAGCGTGCTCACCCGTCTCTCGCCCCATCCGGGTGAGCCTCCGCTCCCTAGGCTGGCCAGGTGAGCGCGGTGCCCGTGTCCCTCGGCCGAGCCGGTGACGGTCCTGCGCTGCCGTCGCCCCGGCCGCCGACCGCGCCGCGCCAGTTCCACGTGCTCGCCAAGCCGACCGGCCCGATCTGCAACCTGGACTGCACCTACTGCTTCTTCCTGTCCAAGGAGGCGCTGTACCCCGGCGACCGCTTCCGCATGGGCGACGACGTGCTCGAGCAGTACGTGCGCCAGCTCCTCGAGGCCCACCGTGGGGCGTCCCTCGTCACCATCGCCTGGCAGGGCGGCGAGCCGACCCTGATGGGCGTCGACTTCTTCCGGCGGGCGATCGAGCTGGCCGAGTCGCTGAAGCAGCCCGGCCAGCAGCTCGAGCACACCATCCAGACCAACGGCACCCTGCTGACCGACGAGTGGTGCGCCCTGCTCGCCGAGCACCGGTTCCTGGTCGGGATCAGCATCGACGGCCCGCCCGAGCTGCACGACGCCTATCGCGTCGACAAGCGGGGCGAGCCCACGTCGGCCAAGGTGCTGCGGGGCCTCGAGCTCCTGAAGGCCCACGGGGTCGACTGGAACGTGCTGTGCACCGTCCACGCCGCCAACCAGCACCAGCCGCTGGAGGTCTACCGGTGGCTCCGCGACGAGCTCGGCGCGACCCACGTCCAGCTGATCCCGATCGTCGAGCGTGACAACGGGACCGGCTTCCAGGAGGGCGACCGCGTCACCGAGCGCTCGGTCGACCCGGAGGCGTGGGGCACGTTCCTCGTCACCGTCTTCGACGAGTGGCTGGCCCACGACGTGGGGCGGGTCTTCGTCCCGCACTTCGACGCCGCGCTCGCCTCCTGGGTGGGGGCGCCGGCCTCGTTGTGCATCTTCGCCGAGACCTGCGGGGACGCGGTCGCCCTCGAGCACAACGGCGACCTCTACTCGTGCGATCACTTCGTCGAGCCCGCCCACCTGCTCGGCAACCTGCGCGAGACCCACCTGGTCGACCTCCTGGGCTCCCCGCAGCAGCGCGCCTTCGGCGCGGCCAAGCGCGACGCGCTGCCGCGCCAGTGCCTCGAGTGCGACGTGCGCTTCGCCTGCCACGGGGAGTGCCCGAAGAACCGCTTCACCGCCGCAACCGACGGCGACCCCCACCTGAACTACCTCTGCCCGGGCTACCTGGCGTTCTTCCACCACGTCGACGGGCCCATGCGCCTCATGGCCGACCTGCTGCGCCAGGGCCGCTACGCCGACGAGATCGGCGAGGTGTTCGCCCGGGCACCGCGCAACGAGCCGTGCCCGTGCGGCAGCGGCCGCAAGGCCAAGCACTGCCACGGGCGCTGAGCGCCGTGCCGGTCAGGGCCGCGGCAGCGGACGGGACCGGGGGCCGTCGCGGAGGTCGATCTCGAACACCGGGGCGGGGCTCGGATCGAGGCGCTCCAGGTCGTGGTTCACGAACCAGTCGGCGAGGCGGTCCGGCGGCAGCGGCCGGCTGAAGAGGTACCCCTGCGCCGCGACCGTGCCCATGCGCACCAGGGCACGGGCCGCCGCCGTGGTCTCCACCCCCTCCGCCACGAGGTCGAGGTCGAGGTTGCCCGCGAGGTCGACGATGGCGTGCACGACCGTCTCGGCGGTGCGGTCCGCGGCCATCGCCGCGATGAACGACTGGTCGATCTTCAGGGTGTCGACGTCGAGGGTGGTGAGGTACGACAGCGACGAGTGCCCGGTGCCGAAGTCGTCGATCGCCACCCGGGCGCCGAGGTCCCGGAGACGCCCCATCATCACCGCCGCCCGGCCCGGGTTGGCCATGAGGGTGGTCTCCGTGAGCTCGATCTCGAGCAGCGGTGCGGGCACGCCCTCGGCGTCGAGGAGCTCGCCGATGGCGTCCACCAGGTCGTCCTCGACGAGGTTGCGGGCGGACACGTTGACCGACACGCGCAGCGGTCGCCCGGCACGCTGCCACGCACCGGCCTGGGCGATGGCGCGACGCAGGACGTGGCGGGTGAGGGGGTGGATGATGTCGGTGCGCTCGGCCACGGGGACGAACTCGGCGGGCGGCAGCAGCCGGCGACCCGGCTGGCGCCAGCGCACGAGGGCCTCCACCCCGATGACCGAGCCGTCGCCGAGGTGCACCTGGGGCTGGTACTCGAGCACGAGCTCGTCGGACTCGATGGCCTGGCGCAGGCGACCGACGAGGGCGAGCCGCTTCGGGCTGTAGTGGTCGAGGTCGGCGGCGTAGACGGCCACGCCGGCGTGCTCGGCCTTGGCGGTGTACATGGCCACGTCGGCCTGGCGCAGGAGGCCCGACGCGTCCACGCCGACCTCGCCCGGGAGGGCGACGCCGATGCTGGCGTCGACGTCCACGTCGATCTCGCCCACGGAGAACGGGCGGCGCAGCTGGTGGAGGACGTCCGCCGCCCGCCGGGCGGCGGCGTCCGCGTCCGCGGCCGCCACCAGCAACGCGAACTCGTCGCCGCCGAGGCGGGCGAGGACGTCCTCCGGCGCCAACCACGGCCCGAGCCGGCGGCCGACCTCGATCAGCAGCTCGTCGCCGCTGGCGTGGCCGAGGGTGTCGTTGACCTCCTTGAAGCGGTCGAGGTCGATGAGCAGCACGGCGAGGCCGTCGGCGCCCCCGGCCAGTCGCTCGTCGAGGCGCCGGTTGAACAGGGTGCGGTTGGGCAGGCCGGTCAGCGAGTCGTGGGTGGCCAGGAACTCGTTGCCCGCCGACTCCGCCCGGAGCCGGTCGACGAGGCCGACGTTGCGGAGCGAGACGGTGGCGTGCGAGCAGAGCGTCCGGAAGAGCACGGCGTCCTCGCGGTCGAAACGGCGGGTCTCCCCGCTGCGATCGCCCACCCCGATCACGACCCGGCGGCCGTCGCCGACGGGGAGGCAGGCCACGAGGGCCTCGGAGATCCCGGCCTGCTCCATGGCCGCCGACGGGCGACCGCCCGGGCCGTACAGCTGGACACCGGCACCGGGGACGGCCTCGGCCACCGTGGCCCGGTCGAACGCGGAGACCGGTTCGAGGCCGATGCCCTTGTCGCCGACGCGATGCACCCGCTTGGGCGCGTCCGGGGCGTCGGGGGACCAGGCCCACGCCGTGTCGGCCCGCAACACGTCGGCGATGGAGGGCAGCAGGTTGGCCTCCACGTCACCGTCCGCGACCGCGGCGCCGAGGTCCCGCGCGAAGTCGTCGAGCCGGGCCATGGCGTGGTGGCGGGCCAGGACGCGGGCGTAGGCCCGGCTGAGCCCGACCACGAACACCACCAGGGGGATGACGAGCCACGCCTCGACCCAGCCCTCGGCCAGGCCGCTGGCGATGATCAGGGCGAGCGACAGGTCGACGACCGCCATCACCATCGGCACCCAGATGCCGCGCAGCAGCGAGGGCTCCCAGGCGCCCTGGTGCAGGCTGATGGCGGTGGTGATGACCACGCCGCCCACCAGGTCCGCGGCGATGACCGCGACGGCCGCGGCGGCCCAGGCGTGGGGCCCGAGCTGGTCGGGCACGCCGATGGCCAGGAGCACCAGGCCGGCCACCACCACCTCGAGCGCGTGCGACAGCAGGTTGAGCAGGAGCTTGGGGTGCGGCTGGCGACGCACGCCGCCGAGCACGACCGCCGAGGTGGCCACACGGGCGCCGACCACGAGGGGCACCGGCACGAAGAGCAGCCCCAGCAGGAGCGGGATCGAGGTCAGCGCGAACGCGTGGGACTCGCGCCGCAGCTCGATCTCGACTTCGAAGAGCTCGGCCAGCAGGTAGAGCACGGCGACGAGGGCGAGGACGGCCCAGTGCACGCCGTGGCCGTCCTGGTGCACGGGCGCGCCGAGGCTCGCCACCAGGCCGACGGCGAGCAGGGCGCCGAGCACGGCGCAGAGCCGCAGCACCCGGCGCCCGCCGGCCTCCAGCGCGGCGGCCTCGGCGGCGGCGTCGACCGAGGTGCTCCCGCCCGGAGCGGGCCCGCTGCCCGCCTCGATCCCGTCCGCCAGGCTGGTCCCGCTCACGGCCGCACCGGCCTCACTCCCAGGTCCCGTAGCGCCAGGTGTGCCCGCGCCAGGTGTGGCCGAGCCACAGGTCGGATCGCCAGGTGTGACCCGTCCAGAGCGAGGACCGCCACGTGTGGCCGAGCAGCGGCGAGCCCTCCACGACGCCGGCGGCGGCCCAGGTCGCGCCGGCCCACGTGTTCCCGTTCCAGTCGCCACCGTCCCAGGCGGTGCCCTTCGACGCGAGCGGCGCCCACGTCGTGGGGTCCCAGACGGCGCCCTGGAGGTCGATCTCGCCCGCGAGCTCGGTGCCGTCGGCGGCGAGGAGGTGCTCGCCGCCCCTCGCCAGCTCGAGCGAGCCGGTGCCCGACGAGGTCGGGAAGGCCTGGTCCGCGACGGGCGTCGGCGCCCGCAATGCCGCCCGGAGGTCGAGGACCCCCTCCCCCTGTCCGGTCTCGGGCGCGGTGAGCAGGCGGCGGGCGGTGCCGAGCAGGAGCGCCTTCACCTGGTCGGGGGTGAGCTCGGGACGATCGCTCAGCAGCTGCGCCGCGGCGCCGGCCACCACGGCGGCGGCCTGCGACGTCCCCGAGCCGCGGAACAGCGAGCCGCTCACCACCGCCCCGGGGTTCGCGAGGTCGATGGCCGAGCCCGGGACCCGCAGGCCGAGCACCGACACCCCCGGGGCCACGAGGTCCACGCCGCGATCGGGACCGCCGATCGCGGAGAACGGCGCCACCTGGTCGTCGAAGGGGTTGCGGGGGTCGACCATGTCCGCGGCACCGACGCTGATGACGTACGGATCGACCGCCGGGTCGGCGAGCGGACCACCGGAGTTGCCGGCCGCGACGACCACGACGATCCCGTTGTGCCAGGCGGACTCGACCGCGTGGGCGAGCGGGTCGACGAGGTAGGACTGGGTCGAGTCGGTGCCGCCGGAGAGGCTCAGCACGCGGATGTTCAGACCCGGGTCGCGGCGGTGCTGCACCGCCCAGTCGATCGCGGCGATCATCTGCGAGACGTCCACGGCGCCGTCGGAGGCGCCCACCTTCAGGTTGACGATGCGCGCCTCGCGGGCCATGCCGCCCTCGCCGCCGATGATGCTGGCCATGTGCGTGCCGTGGCCGTAGGCGTCCAGACCGGCGGGGACCCCGGCCTGGTAGTCCAGGGAGAGGTCCGGCCCGTTCACGATCAGGTCGGGGTCATCCAGGCCCGGGACCGGGGCGATGCCCGTGTCGACGAGCGCCACGTCGATGCCGGCGCCGTCGGCGTCCCGGCGCTCGGCCCAGTCGGATCGGATGATGTCGCGGATCTCACGGCGCAGGATCGGCCGCGCCGTGCCCCACGTGCGGAACTCGTTCCCCCACCGCTGACGTGACTCGTGCTCCGACCAGCCCGACTCCCGACCCCGGTCGCCGTCCGCACCGGCGGGCGCGGGCGCGATCGCCAGCGACGCCGCGGCCACGAGCACGGCGAGCAGCGTCGCCGCCGTGGCGCGCGACGGAGCCCACGTGCCCGTCGCCATTCGTTCCCGCCCCGAGGATCGCCCCACATCGCCCCCCAGGTTCCCAGTGCGGGGATGACTCTAGATCACTCGACGTGGCTCTGCAAACGCTGAAAGTGGTGGCTCGGCGCGCCAGGAGTGACTGTCCGTTGAGTCAGCCGGGACGGCCGATCACGCCGTCCCGGCACCGACCGACGCCGGCGAACCGGGAGGTCACACGCGGCCCGGCGCCTCCCGTAGGATCCCGGGTCGATGGCGGTCAGGGGGGGAGCGGAGCAGGGCGCGCCCACGGGGTTCCTCCCGGTCGTCACCTCCGTCATCGAGCGCCGGTGGACGTCGTCGGTCTTCGGCATCGTCACCGAGGGGCGGGTGCGGCGCCGCCCGAGCGACATCGCCAAGGTGGTCACTGCCGCCGGCTTCGTCGGGGTCGCGGCCGCCGGCGCCCTCGCCGGCACGACGGTCGAGGGGTCGGTGGTCGACCTCCTCGGCGCGATCCCGTCCGCCCTCGACCCCGTCTTCCGGGCGTTCTACGTCGCGGGGGTCGTGCTGGCCGCCGTGCTGGTGGTGACCGCGCTCGTGGCCCGGCGCGGGCGCCTCCTGCTGACGTTGCTGACCGCCGGCTCGATCGCCTGGGCCCTGGCCCTCGCGCTGCGGGAGCTGGTCGACCTGCCCGACGCCCTCACGAACACCGGCCTGCACCTCCACGTGACCCAACCCGACTTCCCCGTCGTCCCCCTGGCCACGGTGGTGGCGGTGATCCTCGCCGCCCGCCCCTACCTGACGCGGCCGGCCCGCCGCCTCCTCGAGGCGGCCTACTGGCTGACCGCCCTCGGCGCGCTCGGCCTCGGCGCGGGCCTGCCCCTGGCGGTGATCGCCAGCCTGCTCCTCGGGTGGGGGCTCGCGGCCTTCGCCCACCTCGCCTTCGGCTCCCCTGCGGCCACGCCGTCGCTCCACCAGGTCGAGGGGTCGCTCTCCGACCTGGGGGTACCCACCGCGGGCCTCGCCCTCGCCCCCCTCCAGACCTGGGGGCGCAGCCGCTACCACGCTGGCGCCGACGGGGAGCTGAGCATCACGGTGCTCGGCCGGGACAGCACCGACGCCCGCCTGTTCCACAAGCTCTGGCGGTTCGTCTGGTACAAGGACTCCGGGCCGACCCTCTCGCTGACCCGCATGGGCCAGGTCGAGCACGAGGCGTACGTCCTGCTGCTCGCCGCCCGCACCGGCGCCCGCGTCCCCGACGTGGTGGCCGCCGGCGTCTCCGGTGCCCGCGACGACGCCCTGCTCGTCGCCCGCAACCCGGCGGGGCACCGCCTCACCGAGCTCGACCCCGACCTCGTCACCGATGCCGTGCTCGACGACGCCTGGACCAACCTGGCGCTGCTGCACGAGGCCCGCATCGCCCACGGCGATCCGGCCGCCCGCAACCTGGTGCTCGGGCCCGACGGCCGGGTCGGCCTCCTCGACCTCAGCGCGGCGGCGACCTCCGCCGGCGCCGACCGCCGTGCCCTCGACGACGTGACGCTGCTCGCCTCCACCGCCGAGCTCACGGGCGCCGAGCGGGCGTTGGCCGCCGCCGAGCGGGCGGTCGGCGCGGACGCCCTCGCCGAACGCCTTCCGCTGCTGCAGCCGTCCGCACTCACCCCGACCTCGCGGCGGGCCCTGACCGAGCCCAAGGCCTCGCTCAAGGCCCTCGCCGAGGCGGTCGCCGAGCGCACCGGGACGGCCATCCCCACGCCCGCCGACCTGCGCCGGTTCTCCGTGGGCAAGATCGTCATGGCCGGCGCCTTCTGCTTCGGCCTCTACCTGCTCATCGGCCAGCTCGTGGGCGTGGCCGAGATGGGCGACATCTTCGCCGGCGCCATCTGGGAGTGGGTGCTCGTCACCTTCCTCCTCAGCCAGCTCCCGCAGTTCGCCCAGGCCGTGGCGATGCTCGGCAGCGTGTCGTCCCCCCTCCCCCTGGGTCCGGTCGTCGGCGTGCAGTTCGCCAACTCCTTCACCGGCCTGGTCGGCGGTACCGCGGGCAACGCCACCCTCGTCATCCGCTTCTTCCAGCGCCAGGGCCTCCAGCCCGCGGTGGCGGTCAGCTCCGGCCTGCTCAACTCCGCGGCCGGGTTCATCGTGCAGATCGTCCTCGTCCTCACAGGGGTCGCGTTCGGCGCCGCCACCGCCACGACGAGCTCCTCCGGCTCGTCGAGTGGCGGCATCCCCAACTGGCTCTACGCACTGATCGCCCTGGCCGTGGTCACCCTGATCGCCGTGGTGGCGGTGCCGAAGCTGCGGAAGCGGGTCCGCAACGTGGTGGAGGTGCAGGTCAAGGCCGCGGTGGCCAACATCCGCGGCATCCTCGCCACCCCACTGAAGGCGGTCGAGCTCTTCGGGGGCCAGGTGGTCTCCCAGGTGGTCTTCGCGATGGTGCTCGGTGCTGCGCTGCACGCCTACGGCGAGTCGCTACCGCTGATGCAGCTCATCGTGATCAACAGCTTCGCCTCGTTCATCGGCGGGGCCATGCCGGTGCCGGGCGGCATGGGCGTCGTCGAGACCGGCCTCATCGCCGGGTTCACCGCGGCGGGCATCCCCCAGGCCGAGGCGGTGGCCGCCACCTTCACCGCTCGCATGTTCACCGCCTACCTGCCCCCGATCTGGGGGTGGGCCGCGCTCCAGGGCCTCCGCAAGCGCGACTACGTCTGAGCCGCCGCCGCCGGTGGCGGCTCCGAGGCCGCCAGTTCGTCGAGCAGCAGCCGCGCCCCGAGGAGGAAGCACACGGCGCCGAGGAACGTGCCGGAGTTGGCGAGGCTGGCATCGAGCAGGTCACCGGTGTCGGGAACGATCCAGGCCGCGATCGCGGAGATCATGAAGAAGATCGAGCCGACCATGTTGAGCACGACGATCCACCACTCGGTGCCCCGCTCCCGCCACGAGAACCAGTGGTGGCACACCTCGATGATGGCGAGCTCGCTGGCCACGAGGAAGCAGATCGAGCCGACGAAGTCCGGTGTCCACACCCGGAGCAGCTCCTCCTGGGTGCTGAAGCCGCTGCGCATGGCGTTGAAGGTGTTGACGTTGAACCAGAGGGTGCCGACCGACTGGACGGCGCAGGCCCACCAGTCGATGCGCCGGGGCTGGAACGCGAGCAGGCGCAGCTTCGCCCCGGGGTCGCGGCCGGCGTTGATGGACTGGACGAACTGCGCATAGCCCGCCGAGGTGAAGAAGATCGAGCCGACGAAGAAGATCAGCCCGATCACGGAGGCCGACAGCACCGAGGACAGCCCGGGCACCGCGCCGAGGGCGAAGCAGAACGACCCGATCATGAACAGCACCGAGACCCACCAGCCGAGCGAGCTCGGCGCCCAGACGACCCGGCGGTGGGCCGGGGCCTGCCCCTCGACCTGGGGCGGCAGGCCCTTGCGCTGGCGGCGCGAGCGGTAGACGAGCAACGACCCGTCGGGGCGCTGCACGACCTCGCGGACGAGGAAGGGCCCGAAGCGGACCCGCTCGACCGACTCGTCCTCCGCCACGGGGCGCCACGGCGCCCGCGAGGACACGGCGCCGCCCGCCATGGTCAGCCGGCGTCGGCGGGCGCCGCCGGTGCGGCGGCGTCGGGACCGGGCCCGGCGTCCTCGTCGGCCGGCGCGCGGTCGGCGAGGCGCACGACCGCCACCTCGTAGGCCGCCACGAGGGCGACGAGGAGGAAGAAGCCGAGCCAGGACACGTCGAGGAACCAGAGCAGGAGCAGGCCGACGATGGCGCCGCCCCACTGGAGGGCGTCACGGTTGCGGCCGATCCACACCACCGTCTCCTCGTCACGGGTGCTGGCCACGAGCGAGCGGGCCAGGCCGGCGACCTTGGCCCGCAGCGAGACCACCCACGGGTAGGGGCCGGTGAGCACCGCGACCACGATGATGGCGGCCGCCACCCAGAGCACGATCTCGGCACCGAGGCGAAGCGGGTCGATGACCCGGTCGGTGACGATCTGCACCGCGGGGACGTTGTCGGGCACCTTCACCAGGTTCAGGAGGTCGCCCTGGATCCGCAGCGAGAGCCGGCGCACGAGCACCATGCCGACGGAGATGGCGACGACCAACTGGAGCAGGGTCCGCCGCCGGTGCGCCGAGACCGCCAGCGTCACCGGGATCAGGATGATCGCCAGGCCCACCAGCACCCAGACGACCTTGTTGAACAGCGCCAGCCCGTCCTGGGCCGCCTTCAGCGCACCCTGGTCGTACACCGTGATGGTGCCGAAGTTGTCGTCCAGGGTCACGCCGAGGGCGTCACCGATCCGCTGGCGGGCGTCGGCGGGCAGGTCGTCGACCGTCACCGTCGGGATGTCGATGTTGCGGCCGAGGATCTCCGGTGACGTCTCGCCGATGCGGGCCAGCACCTGGTCGATCACCGGCAGGAAGTTGAGGGTCACCGAGTCGGCGTTGGCTTCCACCACGTCGGACTTCTTGCCCTCGAGGAGGGCCACCGCCTGTTGGTGGGCGGTGTTCACGATGGATTCGAAGATCCGTTGGAACTCGGGCGTCGCGAAGACCTCCTCGACCTTGCCCCGCACGAAGCTCTCGACGCCGCTGGCGAGGGTCGGGGCGAGGATCTGGGCCCGGTCGGGCAGCGCCTCGGCGATGAGGTTCTGCACGTCGACGAGGGTCATGACCTCCTGGGTCGTGAACCGGGCCAGCGACTGCTGCACGGCCTGCTCCTCGATGACCGTGCCGATGCGACTGGCGAACACGTCGTTGTCCAAGAAGTTCCGGCTGGCCCAGATCCCGATGCCCGCAGCGGTGAAGGAGAACGCCGTGAGCACCACGAGCACGCCGACGAGCACGTTGCGCGCGCCGCGGCGCACCCGCCGGCCGGTGGCGCGGTGGGCCTCCCGGCGGTCGACCTTCTGCTCCAACGTCGCCACCTGGGCGCGCAACCGCTCGAGCTCGGCCTCGGGGTCCCCCGCCGACGGCGCACCGTCCGACGGCGCACCGTCCGACGGCGCGTCGGCGCCGTCCGGCGGGTCCTCCGCGGTGGGGACGTCGACGGCGTCGGTCGGGTCCTCGGCGGCGTCGGCCGCCTCCGGGGCGTCCGCTCCCGGCTCGTCGTCGGTCACGTCGTCGCCGCGCGCGTCGTCAGTCATGTCCACCCGTCCCTTGCTGCCCGATCGTCTCTCCATGGTCGCACCGACCATGGCCTACGGTGGTGACCCGATGGCCACCGCCCCGCCACACCACCACCCGCACCTGCGTGCGAGCGACCCCGACACCCGCTCGGCCGTCGGCAACGCGGTGGTCGCCGTGGTGGCCTACGAGCTGGTGGCCGGTGCCGTCAACGAGTTCCTCGACGTCGACGTCGTGCCCTCGCTGATGCCCCGCATCAACGCCATCACGCCCCGGAAGGTCGCCCGGGCCGTGACGCCCCGGTGGACCCGCTACGCCGCGTGGATCGCGGCGGGAGCGGCGTACACCGTGGTGGCCAAGGGGGTGCGCAGTGCGCTCCCCGCCCGCCTCCGGCGCTGACCCGGGGGCCGTACGGGCGTCGCCCGCTCGGGACCTCGTCCAGAACGGCGAAAGGGGCCGACCCGGCGCACCGGACCGGCCCCCTCCGCACGGACCATCAGCCGTTGACGACCTTGGCCTTCATGGTCTCGAACTCGGCGTCCGAGATGGCCCCGCTGGCCTTCAGGTCGGCGAGCTTCGCGAGCTGGTCGGCGGCGGTCCCACTGCCCGCCGTCTCCTGCACGTAGCTCTTGAACTGCGCCTCGGCCTCGGCCTGACGCTTCATGGCCCGCTCGCCCATGCTGTGACCGCGCACGATCAGGTACATGAACACGCCCAGGTACGGCAGGAAGATGACGAAGAGGACCCACAGCACCTTCTTGGCGCCGGACTCCTCCTTGTCGGCGAACAGGTCGGCGAACACCGTGATGAGCAGCCAGAACCACAGCATCAGGATGAACAGCCAGAACATGGTGATGATCAGGTCGCCCTGGCCCACGTCGGCGAGAAGCATGTCGTACCTCGTGTCGGATCGTTGAAATGGGGAACTTCGACGGTGTGGGCGTCGGCGCACACCTCGGTTCCAACCTAGTGCAACCGGGTGAATGCACCCCTCACCCCAAGGGGGTGATCGCCCGGGGCGCTCACGGCGCCAGGTCGTCGAGCAGGGCGCGCAGGCGCGCCGCCACCGCCGCCCGGGAATGGCCGGCCTCGAGGAAGCCGCGACCCGCGGCCCCCGCCCGCCCGCGGCCGTCGGGACCGGCGGCCACCAGTCGGCGCACGCCGGCGGTGAGGCCGTCGGGCGCCACCGCCTCGCCGGCGCCCAACCCGGCCACGAGGTCCCCCACCGCTCCCGGGTTGTTCGTGACCACCGGGAGCCCGGCCGCGAAGTAGTCGTAGAGCTTGTTGGGGCTGACCCCGTCCCGGAACAGGGGGACGTCGGCGAGGACGTGGAGCCCGATGTCGGCGGCCGCGAGGAGCGCCGGCACCTCGTCCTTCGGGACGGGGTCGGCGAAGCGCACGTGGGCCAGGCCCCGAGCGCGCGCGGCCTGCTCGAGGCCGGCCTTGGCCGTGCCGTCCCCGACGAGCAGGAAGGTGACCGCCGGGGCCTCCCCCTCCATCGCCTCCGCGGCGTCGAGGAGGCGGTCCAGCCCGTACGCGGGCGAGTGGTTGCCGAGGTAGACCGCCACGACGGCGCCCGGATCGAGGCCCAGGCGGGATCGCCAACGCGCCCGGGCGGCGGCGCGGTCGTCGAGCCGGTCGAAGGCGTCGAGGTCGGCCCCGTTGGGCAGCACGACGACGGCGGTGGCCCCTCGCTCCCGGACCCGGGCGGCGACCCCCTCGGTGAGGGCGACGACCACCACCGCCCGCCGGTAGAGGGCGGCCTCGAGCCAGGACAGGACGGTGTGCAGGCGGCCACCACGCCGGACCGCGCCGAGCTCGACCATGTAGTCGGGCCAGAGGTCGCGCACCTCCACGACCAGGGGCGATCGACGCAGGCGGGCGACCACCAGCCCCGCGACCAGGGCCAGCGGCTGCGGGCTGGATGCGTAGACCACCTCGGGCCGCGGACCGACCACTCCGACCACGGTGGCACCCGCCGCGTAGCTGGCCCAGTTGAGCAGCCGGCCGAGGCTCGCGCTCTCTCGGTAGGGCGCCGTCGCGACGGTGCGGAACGTCGGCGTCCGCACCCGCCGGCGTCGCCGGGAGAGCAGGTTCCGGTCGGACGCCACGATCCGGTGGTCCCAACCCGGGCCGAGGCGGGCGAACAGCTCCACGTGGCGGGTCCCCCCGGGCTCGTCCGCCGGGACCGCGGCGTGGTTGAGCACGAGCACGTGGCGCGTCGAGCGCTCGCCACCCGTCCCGTCGGGTGGGGCCACCGGGTCGGCTCGCACGACCACGTGCCAGGCTCGGGGACGGAGGCCCGGGACGCGGTCGAACAGCGCCCGGTCGACCCGCCCGATGCCGGCGACGACCCCGTCGAGACGACGCGGCACCCGGCGCACCGGCACCCAGAACGGCGCGATCGCCGCGGCCAGCAGGTGGTGTGCCCGCACCTGGACCTCGGACCAGCCGACGAAGAGCACACCCAGGTCGCCCCACGACAGGTGCCGTCGGGGCTCGAGGTCGGCGTCGGCGCCCCGGGGCAGCGCACCGCCCCGCCAGGCCCGAGCCCGGCGCCACGCCCGGACGAACGGGTTGGCCGCCAGGTTCTCGACGAACCAGGCCCGACCCGACGGGCGCAGGACCCGGCGGCACTCGTCGACCACGCCGGGGGCGGCGGCGTACTGGAGGGTGCTGACCGAGAGGGTCACGTCGACCACTCCGCCGCGGATCGGCAGCGCGGCGGCATCCGCGCAGACGACGGGCAGCCCGTCCCCTCGGGCCCGCGCCTGCCGCAGCCGGGCCTCGTCGACGTCCAACGCCACCACCCGGGCACCGCCTGCCGCGAGGGCAGCCGTCTTCGCTCCCGTCCCGCACCCGAGGTCGAGCACGAGCGGCGCCTTCCGTCCCGCCAGGTCGCGGCCCGGCGCGACGAGCACGGCGCGCTCGAACGGGTCGTCCGCCGACGCGGTGAGCCCGCCGGCGGCACGGACCGTCACCCGGGCGGCGCGCCGGTCCCGGGCACGGCGTCGCGGTAGGGCCGGAGGTCCGCCACCGCGGCCAACCGGGTGAGCCCCTGGGCGGCCCGGTCCGGTCCGACGTTGTGCAGGCGCTCCTGCCACCACGCCGAGGAACGTCGTCGTGCGGACGCACCGGCGGGTCGCGCCACGGCCAGGGGCTCGGTGTCGAAGTCGTACGGGTGGAAGTAGTGGGCGGTGGTGCCCCGTCGCCGTGCCTCCCGCCGTACCAGCGCGTGCACCACGCCGGGAGGCAGCACCCGCCAGTAGGTGGAGCCCGCGACGGGGACCCGCAACGGGCCCCACGCCGCCACGGTCGGCGGCACCTCCCAGAGGCGGTCACCATCCCCCAGCTCGTGCGGGTAGGGCGCCAGCGCACCGGGGCGCAGGCGGCGCCGGTCGAGCGGGGTGTCGTACAGGCTCGAGTCGTAGGTGAATCCGGCGTCGCGGATCACGGGGAGCGCCCACCGCTGGCCGGCCCCCAGGGAGAAGCAGGGGGCGCGGTAGCCGAGGGCGGCCACCCCGCAGAGGTCGTGCAGGAGGTCGCGGCTTCGGGCCAGGTCGCGCGCGAGCGACGCCGGGGTCTGCGCGAGGAGGGGACGGTGGTCGAAGCCGTGGCTCGCCAGCTCGTGGCCCCGGGCGAGGATCTCGGCGAGCAGGTGCGGGTGGTGCTGGCCCGTGGCCCCGAGCACGAAGAACGTCACGGTCGCGCCCAGGGCCTCGAGCAGGTCGAGGAGCACGGCGGTCTGGCGCTCGAGGCTCGAGGACCGTCCGACCACCTCGCCGCCGAAGCGCTCAGCGGTGAGGGCGTCCCAGTCCTCGAAGTCGATGCCCACGAACGCGGTGGGGCGGACGCCGGCCGGCGCCCGCCCGACGCGGTCGACCTGCTCCGTCCGTGGCACCGGCCCCCCTCTGCGCTCGGGCGCAGGCTACCCGCGCCCCGGGAACGGGGATCGGGGTGGGCCGCCTACAGGTAGCCGCGGTTCAGCAGCGACCGCGTGGTGAACCAGCCGATCGGGGGCGGCAGCCAGAAGGTGAAGATGCGATGGGTCAGCACGGCGGGCACCGCGATCTCGGTGGGCACGCCCATGGCGGTGAGCCCCGCGATCATGGTGGCCTCGGCCACGCCCATGCCGCCGGGCACGGGGACCACGCTCGAGAGCGTCGACGCCCCGATGTTCACGACCACCGCCTGGGCCAGGCTGATCGAGCCGCCGTAGCCGTGCACGCACGAGCCCAGGCAGAGGGCGAACGCCAAGCTGGACGCCGCCGCGCTCGACAGCAGCACCGCCGCCCGACGGGGGTGGGCGAACACCTCCCGGAACGTGCTCCAGATGCGCTTGAGCGGGGGGAGGGCCAGGTTGCGCAACTTGGGGATGCGCCAGAGGAGGGCCACGAGCAGCCCGGCGCCGATGACCGCGAGGAGCAGGAGCTCGGCGTTGCCGCTGAGCGTGCTGCCGGTGTCCACGGTCTGCCCCGTGACCCAGAGGGCGGCGAGGAACAGGACGGCCTGCACCGCCGACCCCGACCAGCTCACGAGCAGGCTGGGGCCGACCGCGGTGGTCACGTCCATCCCCTGGCGCTGGAGGTAGCGGATGTTCATCACCGAGGCGCCGTACCCGCCCGGGGTGGCCAGGGTGGTGAAGGCGGTGGCGTACTGGAGCTCGATGGTCGGTGCGAGCTGCAGCTTGATGGGCGAGGCCGCCATGATCGCGGTCGAGCCCGCCAGGCGCGGGACCAGGGAGAAGAGGAAGGCGACCACCAGCCAGGCGTAGATCGCGTCGGCGAACGCGCTGCCGAGGTCCTCGAGGTTGGAGACCTGGCCCATCAGGTAGACGACCGCGAACAGCGTCGCCACCGCCATGAAGATGCTGGCGGGCTTGACCCGGCGCAGCTCCTGGAGCTCGGGCGGGTCGACGCCGACGGCCTCGGCGGTGGTCTTGCGCAGGGCGTCGAGGTGCTTGCGGGCGCCCTTCATGGAGTGGCGCGTGGTGCGGGTGAGGGCCACCGGCTGGACCCGGGGCAGCGCCGCGGTGACGGCGTCGGCCCCCATGCCGCGGATGGCCGCGGCGGCGGCCCGCTCCTCGTCCACGAGCAGGGACGACCACGCGAGCACCTCGGCCACATCGGCGTCGAGGCGGTCGTCGGGCGCCGAGGTCGAGGCCCGCCCGAAGTCGGTGACGGTGACCGCCTGGCCGTCGGTGAGCAGCAGGTGGTCGGCGCTCAGCGAGCCGTGGGCGATCCGGGCGCGGTGCAGGAGCGCCACCTGGGCCCAGACCGCGTCGAGCACCCCGTCGGTGGCCTCGTCGTCGGCGAGCTCGTCGAGGGTGCGCCCGGCCGGCCGGCGCTCGACGAGGAGCGCGGCGTCCGGGCCGGCGGTGGTGGCGGCCACCACGTCGGGCACGGCCACGCCGCCGCGGGCGGCGAGCAGGTCGACGAAGGCCTCGTGCTCGACCTCCTGGCGGCGGGTCAGGTAGAGGGTGGGGCCCGAGTCCTTGGTGGTCAGCCAGCGCCAGGCCTTGGACAGGAACTGGTTGTCGCGCTGGTCGCGGCCGAGGACCTTCACCGAGAGCGGGTCGCCGGCCGGTGTCGTGGCGCGCAGGAGGGTGGCGCCCTGGCGGCGCTCGGGGGCGAGGCGCACGTCCTCGACCTCGATCCCGAGCTCGCCGAGCGCGGCCTCGACCTGGTCGACCGAGGGGCGGCCGGCGGGTGCCCGCAGCGCCAGCAGCACGGTCTTGCCGGCGGCGTAGCCGACGAGGAGCCCGCCGACGAGGTCCTCGGTGGTGCCCACCGCCAGGTACAGCCCCGCCAGGGAGACCACCGTCACGAGCGCGGCGCCGGCACGGCGCAGCGGGCGGGTGAGGTACGGACCGGCGACGACCACGAGCGACAACACGATCGCCGTGCGGACGAGGGGGAACGAGGGCCCGGTGTCGGTGCGCACGATGGCGTCGACGGCGTCGGCCGCGCCGTTCCCGTCGATCAGCACCGCGAGGGCGCTGCCGGCGACGAAGGCGAGCAGCCCGGCGGCCAGGAGGTCCCGGGCCAGGCGGCGGCGCCGGGCCGCCAGGGCGGCACCGGCCACCACGAACACGATCCACACCCCACCGAGGGCGTAGAAGAGGTCGAACACCCCCTGGGCGGCGTCGGGGAGGTTGTTGACGAGCTGGAACAGGTCCTTGCCCAGGCGGGTGCGGTGGGGCGACGCCACCGCGAGGACGAGGAAGGCCAGCAGCGCGAGGGCAAGGCCGACGGCGTCGCCCGGCCGCCGCACGAGCTCGTCCTGGGACACCGGCGGGCGCAGCAGGGGCCGGCGACGCGCGTCGCCCTTCGTCTCCGCCTCCGCGGCCCCCGCCTCAGGCTCCCCGGTCATCGCCGCCATCCTGCCAGCCCGCCTCCCAGCCAGGCCGGATCGCCTCGACGGCCTCACGGATCGTGCCGTAGAAGCGATCGACACCGATGGCCTCGGTGAGCCCGCCGGTGTCGAAGCGCTCTCGCACCGGCGCCTTGAGCCGGGCGACCGCGAACGAGATCCCCGCACGGGCGAGCTCGGTGCGCATGGCGTCGAGGGCCTCGGCGCCGGAGGAGTCCATGCCGACGAGGCCCTCGGCGTCGAACACGAACCACTCGACCTCGCCGGGCGCGCCCTCGACCGCCTCACGGACCCGACCCTGGACGTAGCTCGCGTTCGCGAAGAAGAGGCGGTCGTCGAGGCGGTAGACCACGACGCCCGGCGGCCGCTGCGCGCTCGGGTGCAGGCTGACGTCGGCGAAGCGCCCGAGCCGGGGCACGTAGCCGAGGACCGCATCGTGGGGGCGGGCGCTGCGGCGGACCACGTCGACGATCGAGAGCACGACCGCGACGAGGATGCCCTCGAGCACGCCGACGAGCACGACGCCGACGAGCGCCGCGGTGGCGATGACGACGTCGCCCTTGCTCACCGCCCGCAGGGCCCGCCACTCGTCGAGGTCGACCAGGGAGGCGGCGGCGTAGATGATGACCGCGGCCAGGACGGCGGCCGGGAGCTGTGACATCGGCCCGGTCAGGAACACGAGGACCAGGCCCACGCCGAGGGCGGCGAAGAGCCCGGACGCCTGCGTCTCCACCCCCATCTGCTCGTTCACCGCGGTGCGCGAGTTGCTGTTGCCGATCGGGAAGGACTGGCTGATGCCGGCCCCGAGGTTGGCCATCCCGAGGGCGAGCAGCTCCTGGTTGGCGACCACGTGCTGGCCATGGCGGCCGGCGAAGGAGCGGCCGGTCAGGATCGTGCTGCTGTACACGGCGAAGGTGATGCCCAGGGCGGGAAGGACCAGGTGCACCAGGTCGCCGAGGCCGACGCGGGGCAGACCGAGCTCGGGCAGGCCGCTCGGGATGTCCCCGATGGTCGCGATGCCGTGGGCGTCGAGCGACGCCGCCGCCGAGACCACGATGGCGCCGACCACGAGGAACAACGGCCCCGGCAGCTTCGGCGCCACCGCCTTCAGCCCGAAGAGGAAGGCCAGCGCGACCAGGCCGGTCACGAGCGTGGCCACGCTCAGGTCGGCCCGCCCCTGCACCAGGTCCACCACCTGGCCGATCGGCTTGTCGGCCCCGATCGGGACGCCGGTCAGCTTGCCCAGCTGACCGCAGACCAGGATGACCGCGACGCCGTGGACGAACCCCACGAGCGCGGCCCGGGAGAGGTAGTCCGCGATCCAGCCGAGCCGCACCAGCCGGGCGAGCAGGAAGCCCGCGCCGACGAGCAACGCCAGCATGGAGGCGAGGGCGAGGAACGCGTCGGGGTCGCCGTCGGCGAGCGGGGCGACCGCGGTGGCGACCAGCGCGGCGGAGGTGGCCTCGGGGCCGACCACGAGCTGGCGGGAGGTGCCGAGCACGGCGTAGGCGATGACCGGGAGCAGCAGCGCGTACAGACCGGCGACCGGCGGGACGCCGGCGACCTCCGCGAACCCCATCGAGGCGGGGATGGCCAGCGCCGCCACGGTGAGGCCGGCGACCGCGTCGTGGCGGAGGGTCGCCGAGCGGTAGCGGCGGGCGTGGGCGGTGACGGGGAGCCAGCGTTGGAGCGGCGGAGGCCGCTCGGGCCGGGCGAAGGGGTCGGGGCCGGACGCCTCGTCAGGCGACATGCGCCGTGGTGAGCGGCACCGCCCGGGTCGCCCCACCGACGCCGGCGAGGAACTCGAGGACGAGTCGGTTGAAGGTGCTGGCGTGCTCGAACATGAACCCGTGCGCCGCGCCCCGCACCACGGCCATCCTCGCCCCGGGGATGAGCGAGAGGAGCTCCTCCGAGTCGCCCCGCGGCGTGAGGATGTCCTGGCTGCCCACGAGGATGAGGGTGGGCACCGCCACCCGATGGAGCTCCTCGCGGAGCGTCTCGTCGGCGGCGAGGATGGCGTCGACCTGGGCGATGAACGAGTGGGGCGACGAGTTGAGGGCGAGGCCGCCCACCGGCCCGATCAGGGGCTGGAGGCGCCGGAACGAGCGTGCGCCGAACAGCCACCGGGCGTTGCGCTGCACGAAGGCGCCCATGCCCTCGACCTCGGCGAGGGCCGCCCACTCGGCGAGCAGCTCACGTCGCCACGGGAGCTGACGGCAGGCGGTGCACGCGAGCGTGAGCGAGCGCACCCGGTCGGCGTGCAACACGCCGACGATCTGGCTGATGACGCCCCCCATCGAGGCGCCCATCACGTGGGCCCGATCCACGCCGACGTCGTCGAGGACGGCCATCGCGTCGCGGGCCATCATCGAGAGGTCGTAGGGCCCCGGGGGGGCGTCCGACTTCCCGACCCCGCGGTTGTCGAGGGCGATGCAGCGGTACTTGGCGCCGAAGGCCCGGCGTTGGAGGATCCAGCCCCGGCGGTCGGCGCCGAGGCCCTGGATCATCAGCAGGGGCTCGCCGTCGGCCTTCCCCCACACGTCGTAGTGGATCCGGGTCCCGTCCTCACCGAAGGTGAAGGGCATGGGGCAATCCTTGCGCCTGGCGGTCCGGCCTGCGAAACCCGGCTACGCCGCGGCGTGGGCGACCTTGCGCAGCCCGAACGCGGTGATGAGCTCGCCGATGCCGGCGATGAGCGCCCCGATGCCGAGCAGCAGGCCCACCAGGCCCACCGCCGCCTCCGGCCACACCATCACCGCGATGCCGAAGGCGATGCCGATCAGACCCACGACGAGCAGGGGCACGGTGTACTCGTCGCGGTCGGTGAAGGCGGCCACCGCCCGGAAGACGCCCCGCAGCAGGTAGCCGATGCCGGCCACGACCGCGAGCACCTGGACGGTGACGTCGGGCCACACCAGCAGGACGACGCCGACGACCACCGACACGACCGCCCACCCGATGCCGACCTCACGGCGGCGGGCGCCGAAGAAGCCGCTGATGCCACCGATGAGCAGGAAGAGGCCGGCCAGCCACGCCAGCGCAGCGACGCTCTTGAACGGCCGGGTGATCATGAGCACGCCGATGGTGATCGAGATCACGCCGATGATGGCCATCAGCCACCAGAACCTCGCCGCCGCCACCACCTCGTCGCCGTCGGTCGTCGCATCCATGGCCGTCCCCCTCGTGTCACCGGCCGGTGCCGGTCCGTACGGCGGCGACGCTACCCCACCCTGCAGACGGCGCCGGTGAGGGTCGGCGATCGATCCGCGGCGGCGGATCGGCGGCCGTCCGTCAGCGACGGTCGAGGAGGGCCTGCACCTCGAGGCGGGTGTGCTCGGCCAGGTCGGCGACAGCCAGGGGGCCGGGGTGCACGACTGCGGCGAGGGGCTCGCCGAACACGACCCGCCAGTGGCGCCCCAGCTCCCGCCCGTCGACCGCCACCGGCACGACCGGTACGCCGGCGGTGACCACCGGCGCGAGCACCTCGGGGTGCAGCGGCCCGGCCACGCGGCGGCGCAGCGGCTCGGCCCCGAGGGACAGGCCCACGACCTCCCCCGCCCGCAACAGGCCGGCGATCTCGTCGGGCCGGTCGAGCACCGCGCCGAGGCGGCGCAGGACCGGCCCCACCGGCGAGACGTCGGGGACGCCGACGAAGCGCACGTGGCGGCCGGTGAGGCGGCGGACGGCCTCGGCGACGACCCAGGGCTCGGTGAGCCCGAGGCGCCGGTTGGCCACGAGGGCGAAGGCGCCGGCGGGGAGCTCGAGGTGGCCCTGGGCGTCGACGTCCCAGCGCAGGCGGGCCGCCGGCGCCAGCAGCTCGACCAGCTCGGGGTCGAGGCCCCACGGGTCGACGGTGAAGGTGCCCTCGATGCGGCGGCGGAGCAGCGTGCCGGCGTCCATCAGGCGACCTCCGCCTTGCCGTCCTTGAAGGTGACGTAGGTGACGCCGGCCCACTGGTAGAGGTCCTTGACCACGTCGGTGGTGTCCCACCGGGGGGCCACGCCGAGCAGCTCCTCGGCCCGGCCGCCGTCCGCGGTACGGCCCCGGATCAGCAGCTCGCGCAGGTGGTCGGGCAACGGGGAGCCCGCCACCTCGGCCGCCACCTTCGCGAGGGCCCAGACCGGCCCGGCGATCGGGAGCGGCACACGACCGCCGAGGCGCACGGCCTGGCTGGCGGTGATGGCGCCGCCGCCGACCACGTTCACGGGGCCGTCGTGGGGGCGCAGGACCGCGGCCACGATGGCGGCGGCGGCGTCCTCCTGGTGCAGGAGCGAGAAGGGCAGGTCGCTCGTGGCGCTGACCGGCACCGCCGGCAGGCGCAGGTAGCGGCCGAGCGGGCTCGGGAAGTGCGGGCCCAGGGTCGGCGCCAGGCGCAGGGCGGTGACGGGCACCCCGGCGGCGTCACCCGCCACCCCGGCCACCCGCTCGGCGTGCAGCAGGGAGTGGCCGAAGGGCGTGGTGGGCTCGGGCGGCACCGACTCGTCGGGCCGGGTGGCGGCACCGCGGCCCCGGCCGTAGACCTCGATGCCCGAGCGCAGCACGATGCGGTCGAGCGATCGGCACTCGGCGGCGGCGCCGAGCAGGCCGATGGCGCCGGCCTCGGTGCGCTCCAGCGCCGCCTTGGGCGAGCACCGGGCGTTGGGCTCGTAGGTGCCGACGTGGGCGACGGCGGTGGGCTCGAACTCGCGGACCACGGCCACGTTGCGGGCCCGGTCCCGCGGGTCGACCCGGTGGAAGTCGGTGCGGGTCAGGTAGCGGCGGGGCGGCTCGATGTCGATGCCGGTGATGGCCTCGACCTCGGGGCGGGCCTCCAGCAGCAGCGCCACCCGCGTGCCGAGCTCCCCGCCGAGCCCCGTCACCAGCACCCTCATGCCCACGCCCCTCGTTCTGGCGCCTGATGTACTGGCCCTGGCGAGTAGATCAGGCGCCAGTTCGGTCGAGCGGAGGGCGGGACGACCATCAGGTCACCTCGGGTCGCAGGGTGGGGAACGCCACCACGTCGCGGATGGTGGCGATGTCGCTCAACAGCATGACCAACCGGTCCATCCCGATGCCAAGCCCGCCGGTGGGCGGCAGGCCGTACTCGAGCGCCCGCACGTAGTCCTCGTCGATGACCGCGGCGGCCTCCTCGTCGCCGGCGGCGGCCTTGGCGGCCTGGTCCTCGAACCGGGCGCGCTGCTCGACCGGGTCGACCAGCTCGCTGAAGGCGTTGCAGAGCTCGCGGCCGGCCACGATGGCCTCGAAGCGCTCGACCATGTCGGGCAGCTCGCGGTGGTCCCGAGACAGGGGCGAGACCTCCTTGGGGTAGTCGGTGACGAAGACCGGGCCCCAGAGCTGGTGCTCGGTGGTCTTCTCGTAGATCTCGAGGAGGAGCTTGCCGGGGCCCCAGTCGTCCTCGAGGGGCACGCCGTGCTCGTGGGCGACGGCGCGCAGCTCCTCGATCGGCATGCGCACGTCGAGGCGAAGGCCGGCGACCTCCTCGATCAGGTCGGTCATCGACGCCCGCCGCCACGGCACGCTCAGGTCGAGGTCGCGGCCGCCGTAGGACAGCTGGGTCGTGCCGCAGACCTCGGTGGCCAGGTGGGCCACGAGCTCCTCGGTGATGGTCATCATGTCGCCGTAGTCGGCGTAGGCCTGGTAGAGCTCGAGCATCGTGAACTCGGGCTGGTGGCGGGGCGACAGGCCCTCGTTGCGGAACACCCGGGCGATCTCGAAGACCCGCTCGAAGCCACCCACCACCAGGCGCTTCAGGTAGAGCTCGGGGGCGATGCGCAGGAAGAGGTCGACGTCGAGCGCGTTGTGGTGGGTCGTGAAGGGCTTGGCCGTGGCCCCGCCCGAGATGGGGTGGAACACCGGCGTCTCGACCTCGACGAAGCCGCGGTCCTCCAGCCAGCGCCTGGTCAGCGACATGATCCGGCTGCGGCGGGCGATGGCCTCGCGGGCCTCCTCGGTGACCCAGAAGTCGACGTAGCGCTGGCGGTAGCGGGTGTCGGGGTCGGTGAGGCCGTGCCACTTGTCGGGGAACGGGCGTCGGGCCCGGGCCAGCACGCTCCACCCGTCGACCCGCACGGACAGCTCGCCGCGGCGGGTCGTCATCACCTCGCCGGTGACGCCGATCCAGTCGCCGAGGGACAGCGCGCCGAAGCCCTCGAAGTCGGGGGTGGTGGCGGACGGGGCGAAGAGCTGGATGCGGCCGCTGCCGTCCTGGAGGGTGCCGAAGGCGAGCTTGCCCTGGACCCGCCGCAGCATGAGACGGCCGGCGACGGTGACGGTACGACCCGTCTCCGTGCCGGGCTCGAGGTCCGGGTAGGCCTCCTGGAGCTCGGCGGCGGTGGCGTCCGGCTCGTAGCGGTAGGGGATCTCGCTCACGGCTGCTTCTACTTCTGGTTCTTCTCGTGGATGATGCGCAGGCCGTGCAGCGTCAGCCACGGCTCGACGTGCTCGATGCGCTCGGAGATGGGGGCGATCAGGTGGGCCAGGCCGCCGGTGGCCACCACCGTGCACTCGCCGAGCTCGCGCTCGATGCGGTCGCAGAGGCCGTCGACCATGGCCGCGTAGCCGAAGCCGGTACCCGACTGGATGGACTCCATCGTGCTCTTCCCGAGCACGTGACTCGGCCGGTCGAGCGCGACCTGGCGCACCGCCGCGGCCCGCCCGAACAGGGCGTCGAGGCTGATCTCGATGCCCGGGGCGATGGCGCCGCCGAGGTACTCCCCCGACGCCGAGACGACGTCGCAGGTGGTGGCGGTGCCGAAGTCCACCATGATCGTGGGGCCGCCGAAGAGGTCGTAGGCGCCGACGGCGTTCGCGATGCGGTCGGCGCCGACCTCCTTGGGGTCGTTGTAGAGGATGGAGATGCCGGTCTTGACCCCCGGCTCGAGCACCACCGGCGGGCTGTCGAGGTAGCGCTCGCACATGTTCCGGAGGTTGCCGGTCACCCGGGGCACGCCCGAGCAGATGCTCACGCCGTCGACGTCCTGGTGCCACGAGAACCCGGCCAGGTTGAGGAAGCCGTCGAGCATGACCGCCTGCTCGTCGGAGGTGCGCTCGGCGACGGTGGCGATGCGCCAGTGGCCGACGAGGCCGTCGCCGGCGTTCTCCACGACCGGCACCTCGGGGTCGTAGAGGCCGAAGACGGTGTCGGTGTTGCCGACGTCGATGACCAGCAGCATGTGGGGGGTCTCCTCGGGGTGGCCGGTCAGGCGGGCGGGGCGGCCGCGGTCTGGTCGACCGCGATGTCGAGGCCGATGTCGAGCACGGGGGCGGAGTTGGTGATGGCCCCGACGGAGACGAGGTCGACGCCCGTGGCGGCGTAGGCGGCGATGGTGTCGAGGTCGATGCCGCCCGAGGCCTCGACGAGGCACGGGTGCCCCCCGCCCGCACGGTGCTCGGCGACCGCGGCCATGGCGGCGCGGACCTCGTCGGGCGACATGTTGTCGAGCAGCAGGGCGTCGGCGCCCGCGGCCAGCGCCTCGACCACCTCCTCGAGGGTGGCGGCCTCGACGTGGACGGTGCGGGCCGGCCACCGGTCGTGGGCGCGGGCCACCGCCTCGGTGATGCCGAGGACCGTGAGGTGGTTGTCCTTCAGCATCACCCAGTCGGAGAGGTTGCCCCGGTGGTTGCGGCCGCCGCCGGCGCGCACCGCCGCCTTCTGGAGCGTGCGCAGGCCGGGGGTCGTCTTGCGGGTGTCCCAGACCTGGGCGGTGCCGCCCCCGCTCGCGGCGGCGTCGACGTAGCGCCGCGTGAGGGTGGCGATGCCGGACAGGTGGCTGAGGAAGTTGAGCGCCGTGCGCTCGCCGGTGAGCACCGACGCAAGGGGCCCGTCGACGCGGCCCAGCACCTGGCCGGCGGCCACGTCGGCGCCGTCGTCGGCGAGCCACACGACGGTGACGGCCGGGTCGACCTGGCGGAAGGCCTCGTCGGCGCAGAGGCGGCCGGCGAGCACACCGGGGCGGCGGGCCACGAACTCGGCCGTGGCCCTGGCCCCGACCGGCAGCAGGCCGGAGGTGAGGTCGCCCAGTGGGGTGAGGTCCTCGGCGAGGGCGCGTTCGACCGCCTCGCGGACGGCGCCGATCGGCGGGTGCAGGTGGGGCCCGGTCACGCCCGATCCTCCGGTCACGCCGTCCACCTTGCCGCGGCGGCACCGACGGGTCCCAACGGGATGCCCGTCATGGGACACGCGGCGCGGCGCCCGACGGGGCTCACGGCGTCGGCCCCGCCGGCTCGGACCGCACCACCAGGCGGTGGTGGAAGGCGGCCTCGGTGTCGGGGAAGTCGAGGCGGGTGTGGGAGCCACGGCTCTCCTCGCGGGCGGTGGCGGCAGCGAGGACGGCACCGGCGACCGAGGTGAGGTTGCGGAGCTCCCAGCTCGCCGGGTCGGCCGGCGCGGCGGTGGCGGCGGCCACCGCGGCGACGATCTCGCCCGTGGCGGCCAGCGAGGCGGTGTCCCGGAGGACGCCGGCGCCCCGGGTCATGGCCCGCTGGAGCCGGTCGCGGCGCTCGTCGACCGCCCCTGGCTCGGGGGCCACGGCGGCGGGCGGGCGGAGCGCGAGGGGTCGGCCGCCGATGTCGTCGGGGCCGTCGGCGCCGCCGAGCACCGCCCGCATCGCACCGGTCGCGCGGGGGCCGTCGCGGTCCTCCGCGATGGCCTCCACGGCGCGGGGCGCGAAGACGAGGCCCTCCAGCAGCGAGTTGGAGGCGAGCCGGTTGGCCCCGTGCACGCCGGTGCAGGTGGTCTCGCCCGCGGCCCACAGGCCCGGCAGGCTCGTCGCCCCGTCGAGGTCGGTGACGAGGCCGCCGCAGAGGTAGTGCGCGGCCGGCGCCACCGGCAGCCAGTCGGTGGCGGGGTCGAGGTGGGCCACGGCGAGCGACTTGGCCATGGTCGGGAATCGGTGCTCGAAGTCCTCCAGGCCGGTGGCGTCGAGCCAGACGTGGTCGAGGTCCTGCTCGATCATGGTGCGGGTGATGGCGCGGGACACGACGTCGCGCGGCTGGAGCTCGTCGACGAAGCGGTCGCCGTGCTCGTCCCGCAACAGGGCGCCGTGGCCGCGGAGCGCCTCCGAGAGCAGCGGCCGGGGCATGCGGGGCTCGTGGAGCGCCGTGGGGTGGAACTGCACGAACTCGAGGTCGGCCACGGCCACGCCCGCCCGCAGGCCCATGGCCACGCCGTCGCCGGTGGACTCCGCCGGGTTGGTGGTCACCGCGTAGAGCTGGCCGGCGCCGCCGGTGGCCATGAGCACGTGGGAGGCCCGCACCTCGACGGGCCGGCCCGACGGGTCGAGGGCGGTGACGCCAACGCAGCGGCCGTCCTCCACCAGCAGGTCGGTGGCGAAGTGGCGCTCGAGCACCCGGGTGGCGGTGCGGTGGGTGGCGGCCACGAGGGCCCGCTCGATCTCGTAGCCGGTGGCGTCGCCGCCGGCGTGCACGATGCGAGGCAGGCTGTGGCCCCCCTCGCGGGCGAGCTCCAGGGTGCCGGCGGCGTCGCGGTCGAAGGCGGCACCGATGGCCATGAGGTCCTCGACCCGGTGGGGCCCGTCCTCGACCAGCACCCGCACGGCGTCCTCGTCGCACAGGCCGGCGCCGGCGGCGAGGGTGTCGGCCAGGTGCAGGTCGGTGGAGTCGGGGTCCTCGGCGAGGACGGCGGCGACCCCGCCCTGGGCCCACTGGGTGGTGGCGGTGGACAGGACGCCCTTGGTGAGCACGCCCACTGACCAGCCGTGGTGGTCGCTGGCGCGCACGGCGGCGGACAGGCCAGCCACACCCGACCCGAGGACCAGCAGGTCCAGTGCCTGCCCCTCGGGCCCGTCCCCCGCTCCGTGGGGCCGCTCGGGCCCGGCGTCGCCCATCCGGGGCTAGCGCGCGCCTTCGTGCACGGCGTCGGTGAGACCGGCGAGCTCCTCGTCCACGTCGACCTCCACGTAGCGGACGGGGCCCGGCGTCGAGGCCGCGGTGAGGGCGGCCACCTCGGCGGCGACTCCGGCCGAGACGGGGCGGTTGTCGGTGTCGACGTGCACCACCCGGGGCGCGTAGCCGTCGAGCTCGGCGTCCTCGTAGTCGGCGTAGGTGATGACGATCACCCGGTCGCCGGGCTGGACCAGCCGTGCGGCGGCGCCGTTGAGGCACACGTCGCCGGGGCCGCCGGGGATGGCGTAGGTCTCGAAGCGGGCACCGTTGTCGATGTCGAGCACGTGCACCTGCTCGTTCTCGCGGATGTCGGCCAGCGCCATCAGCGTGGTGTCGAGGGTGATCGACCCCACGTAGTGGAGGTTGGCGTCGGTCACCGTGGCCCGGTGCACCTTGCTCTTCATCATGCGTCGACGCATGGGCGGGTCTCCTGTCGCTTGACGCCGGTCACCCGGTCGCCGTGCCGTTCACCCCGTCGGGGTCGTGACGCCAAGGTTATCCAGGAGCCGCGCGCGGCCGAACTTCGCCGCCGCCAGCAACCGCACGTCGCCGACGAGCGGATCGACCACGTCCAGCGTGCGGGCGTCGACCACCGCGGCGTAGTCGAGGGCGGCGAGGGGCTCGGCCGTGATGAGGCCCGCCACGAGGGCCCGCACGACCTCGGGGTCGCGCTCGCCCGCCAGGACCGCGTCGGCGCCCGCCCGCAGGGCCCGGTGGATGACGGGCGCCGCCGCTCGCTCCTCGGCGGTCAGGTAGGCGTTGCGGCTCGACATGGCCAGGCCGTCGGGCTCGCGCACCGTCGGGCAGCCCACCACCTCGACCGGGAAGGACAGGTCGAGGGCCATCTTGCGGACGACCGCGAGCTGCTGGAAGTCCTTCTCCCCGAAGTAGGCCCGGCAGGCGCCGGCGAGGGCGAAGAGCTTGGCCACCACGGTGGCCACGCCGGCGAAGTGGGTGGGCCGGGAGGCGCCCTCCATCGTGGCGGTGATGCCCGACACCGACACAGTGGTGAGGATCGGCTCGGGGTACATCTCCTCCACCGTCGGCGTGAACAGCACGCCCACGCCGGCTTCCTCGCAGCGGGCGGTGTCGCCGGCCAGGTCCCGGGGGTAGGCGGCGAGGTCCTCGGTCGGGGCGAACTGCAGCGGGTTCACGAAGATGGTCGTGGCGGTCAGGTCGTTCTCGGCCACGGACCGGTCCATGAGCGAGACGTGGCCGTCGTGCAGGTAGCCCATGGTCGGCACCAGGCCGACCGTGCCCCCGCCCCGGCGCACGCCGTCGAGCGCCTCCCGCAGCGCCGCGGCGGTCGTCACCACCTCCACGCCGCCCATCCTCCCCCACGGCACCACCCCACACGAAATGGACCGCCTGCGCCGTTCCTCCAGCAGAAACGGAAGGTGGCACCGCGCGTTTCTGCTGGAGGAATGGCGGGTGGTGCGGTCAGGTGGGGTCGTCGGGGGCGACGAGGCGGCGTGCGGCCCGCATCAGGGCCTCGTAGGCGGGGCGCTCGGACGGGTCGAGGGCGGCGAGGTGGCGGTCGATGGTGGCCCAGTCGCCGCGCGCCGCCGGGCCGGTGAGCGCCGCCGCCGGGCCGAGGGCGGCCACGTTGTCGACCGTGCCCCGCACCAGGTCGAGGTAGGCCTCGAGGGGGACGCCGGCGGTGGCCGCCACCCGCTCGACCTGGCCGAGCAGGGCGACCAGGTGGTTCGAGGCGATGCAGGCGGCGGCGTGGTAGGCGGCCCGGTCGGCGTCGGCCACGGCGAAGGCGTGCCCGCCCAGGTCGGCGACCACCTCCGACGCGATCGGCTCGCCGGCGACCGCGAACCAGGCGCCGTCCCGCAGGCGCTCGGCGCCCACGTCGACGTTGGGCAGCGAGACGAGGGGGTGGACGGCGGCCCGGCGCTCGTGGGGGGCGAGCACATCGAGGCCCAGCGACCCCGCCAGGTGGGCGACGACGGCGTCGCCCGGCGCGACCGCGGCGGCGACCTCGGCGATCGCCGCGTCGGGCGTGGCGATCACGAGCAGGTCGACCCCCGCGGCGGCGCCGGCGAGGTCGTCCCCCCGGCGCACCGGCCGCTCGACCCGCCAGCCGGCGGCGCCCAGCGCCCCCGCCAGCGAGCCGCCCGCCCGCCCCGGCCCCACGACCCGCAGCGTGCGCCTCACCGGACGGGCCTCACGTCACGGGCCCCTAGCGCAGCGTGCCGACGACGGCGACGTTGCCCACCGCGTCGGCCAGCGCCTCCTCGGAGACGAGGTCGGGGGCCAGCTCGGCCAGCGGGGCGAGCACGAAGCGGCGCTCGAACATGCGGGGGTGGGGCACCTGGAGGTCGGGGTCGTCGATGGTCACGCCGTCGACCCAGAGCACGTCCACGTCGAGCGTGCGCGGGCCCCAGCGCTCGGACTGCACGCGCTCGGCGGCCGCCTGGAGGCGCTGGCCCACGCTCATCAGTTGGCGGGCGGAGAGCTCGGTGTCCAGCTCGACCACGAGGTTGAGGTAGGCATCCTGGCCGTTGGGACCGCCGACGGGGTCGGTCTCGTAGACCGACGACACCGCCACCACGTCGGCCAGGGAGTCCACCGCGTCGCGCAGATACGCCCAGCGGTCACCCAGGTTCGACCCGAGACCCAGGAAGGCGCGCACCGCTCAGGCGCCCGCCCGGGTGCGGCGGATCCGGACGCCGGACGAGTCGAGCTGGTGGGGCACGGGCGGGCGCAGCTTGCGCAGGGCCACGGTCACGGCGTCGACCCGCTCGTCGGCGAGGACCCGGTCGGCGATCACCTGGGCGAGGTGCTCGAGCAGGGCGACGTGGCGGCTGGTGAGTTCGCCGACGACGAGGTCGCACAGCGCCCCGTAGTCGACGGTGTCGCCGAGGTCGTCGCTGGCCCCGGCCGCGGCGAGGTCCACCTCGATGTCGAGGTCGACCTGGAGGGGCTGGGGGCGCAGCTGCTCCTCGGGCAGCACGCCACAGCGGCCCACCGCTCGCAGGCCGCGCAGCTCGATGCGGTCGGTGGCCATCGGCCCGCTCAGCCCTGCTGCGCTCGCAGCCGGAGGGCGATGGAGACGAGCTCGCGGCCGAGCGGCCCCATCTGGCGGTCGACGATGCGCTCGACCACCGAGATCGTCTGCGGGCCACTGTCGAGCAGGCCCGCCCACAGCAGGTAGCCGCCCATGAGCCCGGAGATGCGGTCGCCCAGCTCCTCCTGGTGCACGAGCACCTTGCCGTCGCCGGCGAGCAGGTCGCGCAGCTCGGGGAAGAAGGTGCGCTCGAACTCCACGGGGTCGTCGGTGGCGGTGAAGGGCCGGTGCACCCACGACACGCCCAGCTCGTCGTAGTTGTGCAGGTTCGCCGGCGACGAGACCAGGGACACCACCGTGGTGAAGCCCTGCTCGCGGATCCAGATGATCTCCTCCTGGCGACGGACCCGGCGGTGGTTCTGGCCGTAGCCCCCGGGGCGCTCGCACACGGCGAGCTTCTCCTTGATCACCCAGGCGAAGTTGCGGGGGGTGATCCCGCGCGCCCACTTGCTCTTCACGGCCATCAGCGGCTGCTTCCCTTCTTCTGCGTCACGCGGCTGCGGCCGCTCGCCGCGGTCACGCCGCGGGCTCGATCTCGCCGGACACGACCGCCCGGGCGTGCACCGTGGGGCGGACGTCGTGGACCCGGACCATGGCCACGCCCTGGGCCAAGGCCCACGTGGCGGTGGCGAGCGACCCCTCGAGGCGGTCGTCGGGGCCGACCTCGTCCACGCCGTCGGAGGCGGCGAGGAGGCGGCCCAAGGACGACTTGCGGCTGGTGCCGACCACCACCGGGACGCCCGTTGCGACGAGGGCGTCGAGGTGGCCGAGCAGGGCGAGGTTGTGGTCGAGGGTCTTGCCGAACCCGATGCCGGGGTCGATCCAGACCTCGGGCACGCCGAGCGCCTGCGCCTCGGTCGCCCAGGCCACGAGCTGGTCGCGGACCTCGGCGACCACGTCGTCGTAGTGCGGGTCGACCTGCATGGTGGTGGGGTCGCCCTGGCGGTGCATGGCGATCCAGCCGACGCCGAGCTCGGCGGCGACGGGGGCCAGCGAGGCGGAGACGTCGTTGACCAGGCTGGCGCCGGCGGCCACCGCGGCACGGGCGACCTCGGCCTTGCTGGTGTCGACCGAGACGCGCACCCGGCCGGCGAGGGCCTCGATCACGGGCAGGACCCGGCGGCACTCCTCGTCGGCGTCGACCGCGGCGGCGCCGGGTCGGGTCGACTCGCCGCCCACGTCCACCACGTCGGCCCCGTCGGCGACCAGCTGCTCGCCGTGCGCGACGGCGCGCTCGACGGCGAGGAAGCGTCCCCCGTCGGAGAACGAGTCGGGCGTGACGTTCAGCACGCCCATCACCAGCGGGTCCACGGCCCCGAATCGTACCGGTCGCCGTCAAATCGGCTCTGGCCGGGCCCGTCCGGGGGTAGGGTCCGCGCAACCGACGACCTGAGAGCGATGGGTGCAGAGCGAGGGACTGGTGGGCGGAACCGTCGGCGCCGTGGCGGCCGATGCGTCGACGGTCGTCGCCCCCGCACCGGCCCCTGACGACGCCGCCCTGCGCCTCGTCGGGGTCACCAAGGTCTTCCCCGGGGCCCCGGCACCGGCGGTCGACCACCTCGACCTGGCCATGGCCGAGGGTGAGCTCACCGCCCTCGTCGGCCCGTCGGGGTGCGGCAAGAGCACGACCCTGCGGATGATCAATCGGCTCATCGAGCCGACCTCGGGGGAGATCCACGTGCTCGGCGTCGAGGTGCGGGACCAGCCCCGCCACGAGCTGCGCCGGCGCATCGGCTACGTCATCCAGCAGATCGGCCTGTTCCCCCACCGCACGGTGGCGGACAACATCGCCACCGTCCCCAAGCTGCTGGGGTGGAAGAAGGCGGCGATCCGTGACCGCACGGCCGAGCTGGCCGCGCAGGTCGGCCTGGACGAGGACCTGCTCGACCGCTACCCGGCGGCGCTCTCGGGAGGCCAGCAACAGCGGGTCGGCGTGGCCCGCGCCCTCGCCGCCGACCCTCCCGTGCTCCTCATGGACGAGCCCTACAGCGCCGTCGACCCCATCGTCCGGGCCCACCTCCAGGACGACCTCCTGCGCCTGCAGCGCGAGCTGCGCAAGACGATCGTCCTCGTCACCCACGACATCGACGAGGCCATCAAGCTCGGCGACCGCGTCGCGCTGTTGAACGTGGGCGGGAAGCTCGAGCAGTTCGGGACGCCCGACGAGGTGCTCCGGGCGCCGGCCAACGACTTCGTGGCCCGCTTCCTCGGGCGCGAGCGGGGGTTGAAGCGCATGGCCCTCATCACCGTCGGTCAGGTGCCCCTGCAGCCCGGTCCGGTCGTCACCACCGACGCCTCGCGCGCCGACGCGCAGGCCGCCATGGCCGCGGCCGGCGTCGACTGGGTCGGGGTGCTCGACGGCGAGCGCCTCCTCGGTTGGGCCCACGCGGACGACCTCGCCGCGGTCGACCACGTCGGTGACGCCCCCCACGAGCCCTTCCGGGCCTGGGTCGGTCCCGGCACCACCATCCGCGAGGCCCTCGACAACATCGTGAACTCCCGCACCCGGGTCGCGGTGGTGCTCGACGGCGACCGCTACCTCGGGATGCTCACCGTCGACCAGCTCGCGGAGGCGCTCGAGTGAGCCCGGTGCTGGCCGAGAACGGTCCCGACTCGTTCGTCTGGTGGTCGTGGGTCGGCGACCACCTCGACGAGATCTGGGAGCGCACGGTCCAGCACGTGCAGCTCACCGTCATCGCGCTGGTGGTCGGCTTCGCGGTGTCGGTCGTGCTGGCCCTCGTCTCTTTGCGGTTCCGCCGGGCGTACACGCCGATCACCGGCTTCGCGGGCGTGCTCTACGCCATCCCTAGCCTCGCCCTGTTCGCGTTCCTCGTCCCCATCACCGGCCTCACGCTGCTCACCGCCGAGATCGGGCTGGTGGGCTACACGCTGCTGATCCTCGTCCGGAACATGGTGGCGGGGATCGACGGGGTCGCCGTCCACGTGCGGGAGGCCGCCGACGCGATGGGCTACACGCCGTGGCGCCGCTTCCTCGCAGTCGACGTCCGCCTGGCCACGCCGACGATCGTCGCCGGCCTGCGCATCGCCGCGGTGACCACCATCGGCCTCGTCACCGTCACCGCCCTGATCGGCCAGGGCGGCTACGGCGCACTGATCAACGACGGGCTCTCGCGCAGCTTCAGCACCCCGATCGTGGTGGGGGCGACGCTGTCGATCGCCCTGGCGATCGTCGTGGACCTGCTGCTCCTGGGGGCGGAGCGGCTGTTGACGCCGTGGGCACGGGCGGGCCGACGATGAACGGCCTCACGTCCTCGCCCGCGGCGCTCGCCGCCGCCACCCCCGACCCGAGTCTCTGGTCGCAGTTCTGGTCGTATCTCACCACCGCCGAGAACTGGACCGGTGACCGCGGCATCACCGCGCTGCTCGTCGCCCACGTCGAGATCTCGGTCACCGCCGTGGCGATCGCCCTCGCCCTCGCCCTCGTGCCTGCCGTCCTCCTCGGCCACGCCAAGCGCGGTGGCTTCCTCGCCGTGTCCGTGGTCAACGTCGGCCGGGCGCTGCCGTCGTTCGCCATCATCGCCCTGATCCTGCCGTTCTCGCTCGAGTGGGGCTGGGGGCTCGGGTTCTGGCCGACCTGCGTGGCCCTCGTCCTGTTGGCGGTGCCGCCCGTCTTCACCAACACGTACACCGGCGTGCGCGACGTCGACCCGGGCACCGTCGAGGCGGCCTCGGCCATGGGCATGACCCCCCGGAAGGTGGTGACCGGCGTCGAGGTGCCGAACGCCGCGCCGCTGATCATCACCGGCGTCCGGGTCTCCGCGGTGCAGGTCGTCGCCACCGCCACGCTCGGCGCCCTCGTCGGCTTCCGGTGCCTGGGCTCGCTCATCGTCGAGGGCTTCGCCCAGCAGGACGACGGCAAGCTCCTCACCGGGGCCTTCCTGGTGGCGGTGCTGTCCCTGCTGACCGAGGCCCTGTTCTCGCTCGTGCACCGGTGGGCCACCCCCTGGGCCGACCGGCCCGAGCGCCGCAGCGGCGCCTGGGGGCGGCGACGCCCCGAGCCCGTGGGCCTCGACCTCTGACCGCCACCCGCCCGACCCGACCGACCCGACCGACCCCATCCATCCCAACCCCACCAGGAGACACACCCACCATGAAGCGACACCTGCGAGTGCTGCTGGCCCTCGTGGCCGCCCTCGCCCTCGTCACCGCCGCGTGCGGGAGCGATGGCGACTCGGGCGACGACGCCAGCAGCGACACCACGGCGGCAGCGGGGGGCGGCACGCAGTCGCTCACCCTCGGCGCGCCTGCCGACTGCGAGACCAACCCGTTCTGCATCCCGGGCCTCCAGCGCGTCTACGACGTCGACCTGTCCGAGGACTTCACCGCCCTCGACGCCGGCATCATCCCCGACGCCCTCGAGAGCGGCGACATCGACATCGCCCTGCTCTTCTCGACGAGCGGCGTGATCGCCGACAAGGGCTGGGTCGTGCTGGAGGACGACCAGAACATGCTGGCCGCCGACAACGTCGTGCCGATCGTGAGCACCGAGCTGAACGACGCCTACCCGGACCTCCAGGCCACCACCGACGCGGTCAGCGCCGGCCTCACCACCGAGAACCTCACGGAGATGAACAAGCGCTTCGACGTGGACCGTGAGGACGCCGACGCCATCGCCGCCTCGTTCCTCGAGGACAACGACCTGCTCCCCGAGGCGGGCGACATCCCCGACGGGCCGACCATCACCATCGGGGCCCAGGACTTCGGCGAGAGCGCGATCCTGGCCCAGATCTACGGCCAGGCCCTCGAGGCGGCCGGCTACCCCGTCGAGTTCCAGGAGCTCGGCGGCTTCCGGGACATCGAGGTGCCGGCGTTCGCCAACGGTGAGATCAACTTCGCGCCCGAGTACGCGGCCTCGATGCTCGAGTTCCTGAACGAGAGCGCCGGCGAGGCGACGGGCGACGTGGATGAGACGGTCGGGCTGCTCCAGGGCTACCTCGACGACATCGACCTGGTCGCCTTCACGCCGACCGCGGCGGTCGACACCAACACCTTCGTGGTCACGCAGGAGACCGCCGACGAGCTCGGCATCTCCACGCTCAGCGACCTGAAGGACGTGGTGGGCTGACCCTGGCCCCCGCCTGATCCGACGCCGCCGGCCCGGGGCCCCGTGCCCCGGGCCGGCCCGTCGGCCCACCCGTCACCCCACGGCTACGGGTGGAGGTCGCCGTCGTAGGCTGCGGCCATGGCCGCCCCCGCCGTGATCGTGACCGAGCCGCCGGCGCCCGCCGTCGTCCGCTCCCCCACCGACGTGCTCCGGGCGGTCGTCGCCGCGGTCGTGCTCGGCGTGCTGGTATTGCTCGGCACGCTCTTCGGCAACGAGATCCAGAGCTTCCTGGCCGAGCTGCTCCGCGGCGTCGACGCCATCGGCGTCCACGTGCTCGACGCCGTCGTCATCGGCACGCGGGCCTTCACCGTGGTCGTCGCGCTCGCCGGGATCGGCGCCGCCCTCGTCACCCGCCGCTGGCGCCTGCTCGTCACCGTGGTGCTCGCCGGCGCCCTCGGCGCGGCGATCGCCGCCGTCGCGACCCAGGTCATCGACACGGTCGAGGCGCCGTTGGTGAACCCGTCGGTCGACCTCGGCCTCGTGAGCCGCAACGACTTCCCGACCCTCGCCGGCGTCGGTGCGGCGGCGGCGCTGCTCACCGCCGCCGAGCCGTGGCTCGGGCGGCGCTGGCGACGCGTGGGCTGGCTGCTCGTCATCGCCCTCGCCTTCTCCCGCTTCCTCACCTCACCGGTGTCGTTCGACGTGGCCATCGCCCTCACCTCGGGCTGGTTCGCCGGCGCCGCCGTCCTCGTGGTCGCCGGCGGGCCGAACCGCCGCCCCGGCGGCCAGGCCGTGGCCGACGCCCTCGCCGCCGCCGGCGTGCCCCTCGCCACGCTGGCGCCCGCGGCGGTCGACGCCCGTGGCTCCACGCCCTACTTCGGCACCACCGACGACGGCCGCCGGGTCTTCGCCAAGGTGCTGGCCCAGGACGAGCGCAGCGCCGACCTGCTCTTCCGCCTCTACCGCTCGATCGTGCCCCGCGACCTCGGCGACGAGCGGCCCTTCTCGTCGCTGCGGCGCATGGTCGAGCACGAGGCGCTCGTCTCGCTCATGGCCCACAGCCTCGGCATCGCCACGCCGCGCGTGCTGGCCTTCGCCGCCGCCCCGCCCGGCGGCTTCGTGCTGTCCTACGAGGGCATCGACGGCTCGTCGCTCGACGGCGTCGAGCCCGAGGACCTCACCGACGACGTGCTCGACCAGATCTGGCGCCAGATCGAGACCCTGCGGTACCACCGCATCGCCCACCGCGACCTGCGCCTGGCCAACGTGTTCCTCGGCGCCGACGGCAAGGTGGCGCTGATCGACTTCGGCTTCAGCGAGCTGGCCGCCTCCGACCTGCTCCTGCGCACCGACATCGCCGAGCTGCTGGCGTCGCTCAGCCTCTCGGTCGGCGCCGAGCGGGCCCTCGCCGCCGCCGTCCGCGCCCTCGGCCCCGCTGCGGTGGCCGACGCCGCCGACCGCCTGAACCCCGGCGACCTCAGCGGCGCCACCCGCACGGCCTACAAGGCCCGCCCCGGCGACCTGCCGGCGCTCCAAGCCGCCTGCCGCGCCCTCACGTAGGCGACCTACCGCTTCTGGCTCCCGATTTCGGTGCCAGGGCACCGAAATCGGGAGCCAGTTCGGCGTGGATCAGGCTCGGGTCACGCCCCGAGGAAGCGCATGGCCTCGGCGCGGGTGGCGACGTTGTCGCGGAAGAGGCCCCGCACGGCGGAGGTGACGGTCGACGAGCCGGGCTTGCGGACGCCGCGCATCGACATGCAGAGGTGCTCGGCCTCGATGACCACGAGCACGCCCTTGGGCTCGAGCGTGCGCTCGATCTCGTCGGCGATCTGGCTGGTGAGGCGCTCCTGCACCTGGGGGCGCTTGGCGTAGGCGTCGACCAGGCGGGCCAGCTTCGACAGGCCGGTGATGCGGCCGTCGTTGCCGGGGATGTAGGCCACGTGGGCCTTGCCGAGGAAGGGCACGAGGTGGTGCTCGCAGCACGAGTACATCGGGATGTCGCGGACCATGACCATCTCGTCGTGGTCGGCCTCGAAGGTGACCTGGAGGTGGTGGTCGGCGGACTCACGGAGGCCGGCGAAGATCTCGCTGTACATCTTCGCCACCCGCGACGGCGTCTTCTGGAGACCGTCGCGGTCGGGGTCCTCGCCGATGGCGAGCAGGATCTCTCGCACCGCGGCCTCGATGCGCTCGAGGTCGATCGGGGGCAGGCCGTTGCCGCCCTCGTCCGCGCCCAGTTCGGCCATGTCCGCCTCCTCGCTCACGATCGACTCGGGCTCAGGGTCGCCACCAGCGCCGGCCCTTGCCGTCGCCGGGGTCGAGGTTCGTGGTCCGCACCCGCTCGGGGCCCTCGGTGGCGCTGGGTGCGACCGAGCGGCCACCGGCGCTGCCGTCCCAGGTGTCGAGCTCGGCGAAGAGCTCGTTGAGCATGTCCTCGTCGAGGGTCTCGTTCTCCATGAGGCTCTCGGCCATGCGGTCGAGGGTGGCCCGGTGGAGGGTGAGGATCTCGGCGGCCTCCTCGTGGGCCTGGTCGAGCAACCGGCGCACCTCGGCGTCGATGTCGGTGGCGACCTGCTCGGAGTAGTTCGGCTCGTGGCCGACCTCCTTGCCGAGGAAGACCTCCTGGTTGCGGTGGCCCAGGCGACGGGGGCCGAGGGCCTCGCTCATGCCGTACTCGGTGACCATCGAGGTGGCGATGGCCGTGGCCCGCTCGATGTCGTCGGAGGCGCCCGTGGTGGGGTCGCCGAAGATGAGCTCCTCCGCGGTGCGGCCGCCGAGCAGCATCGCCAGCTGGTCGCGGAGCTCGGAGCTGGTCATGAGGTACTTGTCCTCGGTGGGCAGGGCGAGGGTCCAGCCGAGGGCCCGGCCCCGGGCGATGATCGACACCTTGTGGATGGGGTCGGTGTTGGGCAGGACGTGGCCGACGAGGGCGTGGCCGCTCTCGTGGTAGGCGATGACCTGCTTCTCCTTGTCGGACATGACCCGGTTCTTGCGCTCGGCGCCGGCGATGACCCGGTCCATGGCGTCGCTCAGGATCTTCATGTCGATGGTCTCGCTGCTCCGCCGGGCCGACAGCAGCGCCGCCTCGTTCATGAGGTTGGAGAGGTCGGCGCCGGTGAAGCCGGGGGTGCGCCGGGCCACCACGTCGAGGTCGACGTCGGGGCCGAGGGGCTTGCCCTTGGCGTGCACCGCCAGGATCGCCCGGCGGCCCTGGAGGTCGGGGCGGTCGACCACGATCTGGCGGTCGAAGCGGCCGGGGCGCAGCAGGGCCGGGTCGAGGATGTCGGGGCGGTTGGTGGCGGCGATGAGGATCACGCCACCCGAGACGTCGAAGCCGTCCATCTCGACGAGCAGCTGGTTGAGGGTCTGCTCGCGCTCGTCGTGGCCGCCGCCGAGCCCGGCGCCACGGTGGCGGCCCACGGCGTCGATCTCGTCCACGAAGATGATCGCCGGCGCCGCGGCCTTGGCCTGCTCGAACAGGTCGCGGACCCGGCTGGCGCCGACGCCCACGAACATCTCGACGAAGTCCGAGCCGGAGATGGAGAAGAAGGGGGCGTCAGCCTCACCGGCCACGGCCCGGGCCAGCAGCGTCTTGCCGGTGCCCGGGGGGCCGTAGAGGAGCACGCCCTTGGGGATCTTGGCGCCGAGGGCCTGGAACCGGGCCGGTGACTTCAGGAAGTCCTTGATCTCCTGGAGCTCTTCGACGGCCTCGTCGGCGCCGGCCACGTCGGCGAAGGTGACGCTGGGCTGGTCCCGGTCGACCTTCTTGGTGCGGGCCTTGCCGAACTTCATGACCCGGCCGCCGCCGCCCTGCATCTGGGTCATCACGAAGAGGAAGACGCCGAGCAGGAGGAGGATGGGCAGCACGCTGGCCGCGAGCGAGATCCAGAAGGACTCCTGCTGCTGGTCGACGGACAGCTCGACCTCGGGCTCGGCCGCCGCGATCTCGTCGGTCAGCTCGTCGGCGTACTCGGTCGGGTAGACCGCGACGTACTCGGTGCCGTCGGTGAGCTCGCCCTTGACCTCGTTGTCGCGGTCCTTGATCTCCGCGCTCTTGACATTGCCGTCGTCGAGCTCGGCCTGGAACTCGGCGAGGGTCAGGTCCTTGGGCGAGTCGCCGCGGAACAGCCACGAGCTGAGGAGGAGGCTGACGAGCAGGACGGCCCCGATGGCCACGGCGAAGCGGTAGCGAGAGCTCACGAGACCCACAAGGATACGGCGTGTCGCCCCGGAGCGACCGGCTCAGTCCGTATCGGACCAGGCGGCGATGTAGGGGAGGTTGCGGTACCGCTCGGACACGTCGAGGCCGTACCCGACCACGAAGTCGGGGGGCAGCGAGAAGCCGACGTAGCGCAGGGTGTCGGTGTCCTCGGCGCCCTCGCGCACGAGCAGGGCGCAGACCTCGACGCTGGCCGGGTTGCGGGCCATCAGGTTCTGGCGCAGGTACCGCAGGGTCAGGCCGCTGTCGATGATGTCCTCGACCAGCAGCACGTGGCGGCCGGTGAGGTCGGCGTCGAGGTCCTTGACGATGCGCACGACCCCGCTCGTGCGGGTGGCGCTGCCGTAGGACGAGACCGCCATGAAGTCCACCTCGACGGGCAGGTCGATGTGGCGGGCCAGGTCGGACATGAACATGAAGGCGCCCTTGAGCACGCACACGAGCAGCGGGGGCCGCCCCTGGAAGTCGGTGGTGATCTGCGCGCCGAGCTCGGCCACCCGGGTCTGCAGCGCCTCCTCACCGACGAGGATCTCGCCCAACCGGGGGTCGTCGGCCGCGGTGGGGAGGTCAGGGGTCACGACGGCGCACGCTAGTGCCGGGCCCGCCGGTGGGTCACGGTCGCCCGGTCCGCGTCACGGGCGCGGTGCCGGGGGCTCGAGGCGCAGGACGCCGGCCGAGCGGGCGACCCGCCACCCGGCCCCCACGTCGGTGGCCACGACCTGCCCTCGCGCCACGCCGAGGACGCGCTCGACGGTGGCGGCATCGGGGGGATGGGTGGCGGCGGGGCCGTTCGCCAACCACGCCCGGACCGCGAGCCGGGCCAGGGCGACCGGCGCCTCCCGCAGCGACTGGGCGTCGGTGACGTCGACCTCGCCGGCCAGCGCGGCCAGCAGGTCGGCCTCGTCGCGCAGCAGGTCGGCCTGGCGGCAGAGCACCGGGACGAGGTCCCGGCCGGCCACGTCGGTGAGCAGGGGCAGCACCTCGTGGCGGACCCGGTTGCGCCGGAAGCGGGGGTCGTCGTTGGACGGGTCGACCACCGGCACGAGGCCGAGGCCGGCGCACAGCCCCGCGGTCTCGGCCCGGCGCACGGCCAGCAACGGCCGACGCGGGCCCGGGCGCATGGCCGCGAGGCCCGGACCGCCGGCGCCCCGGAGCAGGTTGAGCAGCACGGTCTCGGCCTGGTCGTCCGCGGTGTGGCCCGTGCACACGTCCGCCGGCAGGGCGGCGTAGCGGGCGTCCCGGGCGCGGGCCTCGAGGTTGGGCCCGTCGGCGACCTCGACCCGCACCGCTCGGAAGTCCGCACCGAAGCGGGCCGCGGCCGCCGCGACCACCTCGGCCTCCGCCGCCGAGCCGGGCCGCAGGCCGTGGTCCACGTGCACCGCCGTGACGACGAGGCCGGCGCCCGCGGCCAGCGCCAGCAGGGCCAACGAGTCGGCGCCGCCGGACACCGCACAGGTGACCGCGGTGCCCGCCGGCGGGAAGGTGCACCGCGCCAGCAGCCCGTCCTCGAGCCCGCCGCCGACCTCCAGCCCCGCCGGCGGCGTCACGGGTCAGCCGGCCAGGGTGGAGGGGGTGCCGACGCGGGCGATCCACACCGCCGGGTCACGGATCTCGGCCATGGAGGGCAGGGCCTCGGGGCCCGTCCAGGCCCGGTCGAGCAGCTCGGGCCCGCCCGCCTTCTCCACCGCGGCGATGAAGCGCTCGCCCTGCTCGTACTGGTTGAGCTTGGCCTCGAGGCCGACCAGCTTCTGCAGCAGCCGCACGAGCGTCGTGGTCTGCTGGCGGCGGATGCGCAGCACCCGGCTGAAGCGCTCGGCGCTCGGGATGCGGTCGGCGCCGGCCCGGTCCATGGTCACGTCACCGTGGCCCTCGAGCAGGCTCATCATCCCCGAGATCTGTTCGAGCACCACCCGCTGCTCGTCGCTGGCCAGCAGCGCCGCCATGCCGCCGTCGTCGAGCGGGTTGCGGCCGGTGCGCAGGCCCTCGGCCACCCGGCCGATGGCGTCGAGAAAGCGCTTGGGGTCGGGGTCGACCGCGCTCAGGGTCTGGTCGACGAGCGACAGGAAGTGCTCGCGCAGCCACGGGATGCCGGTGAACTGGGCCCGGTGGGTGACCTCGTGGAGCGCCAGCCAGAGGCGGAACTCCCGGGGCGGGAAGGCGTGGTGCTTCTCGAGGGCGAGGACGTTGGGGCCCACGTAGTAGACGAGGTCCTGGTCCTCGGGGCGCTCCTCCTCGACCACGAGCAGGTCGTACTGGCCGAGGACCCGGGTCGACATCCAGCCGAGCATCACCCCGACCTCGGCCCCGGCGATGCCCCGGGCGACGGGGGCGAACGGGCCCGAGGTCATGCGGTCGCCGAAGCGCTCGGTGAGGGGCCGCAGCAGGCGCTGGAACGAGGCGATGTTGGCCCGCACCCAGTCGGGGCGGTCGGTCACCCGGGCGCGGGCGGGGCCGGCCAGGGAGCGCAGGCCGGTGGCGTCGCCGACGAGCTGCTCGGCCTCGGCGGTGAGCTCGGCGAAGTCGGGGCCCAGCGAGTCGTAGTGGTACGAGCGGGCGAACGGGTCGGTGCCCGCGACGCGGACGGCGACCTTCTCGGCGAGGCCCCAGTCGACCGGGCTGCTCACCGAGGCGCCACCGATGTCAGGACTTCGGGTACTTCGGGGCGACCACCTTCACGAGGTAGCCGATGATCGTGGCGATGATCATGAGGACGACCATGGCCACCACGGCCGGCGCGATCCAGTAGTGCCACACCTGGGCGGCGAGAAGCACGGCATCCATGGACCTGGAGCATACGGGTTAGCTTCCCCCACGGAGAAGCCCACGTGACCGCACCGCCCACCGATCCCCCGCCGCCGTCCCGACGGCGCCGCCGCGCCGGGCCCGGCGCCGCCCTCGCCGTCTCGATCGCGGTCGCCCTCGTCACGGCCGGGTGCACGAGCGACGGCGGCCAGGAGCTCGCCGCCGATACCGCCCCGGGTGACACGACGGCCTCCACGGCGAGCACCCTGCCCGCCACCACCGAGCCGACCGCGCCGGTCGTCCCGCCCGGCGGCTTCGACGTCGTGACCCACACCGAGACGCTCGTCGACACCACCCGGGCGACCCCGGACCAGCCAGACACCGGCGTCCCGCCCTCCGACGAGCGCGTCCTCGAGACGACCTTCACCTATCCCGACGCCCCGGGCCCCTTCCCGCTGATCGTCTTCGCCCACGGCCACAACGGCCACCCCCGGAAGTTCACCGAGCTGTTCGAGGCGTGGGCCGCCGCCGGCTTCGTCGTCGCGGCCCCGGCGTTCCCCCTCAGCAACGACGAGGTCCCGGGGCGGGCGTCGGTGTTCGACCTGCCCCAGCAGCCCGGTGACGTCAGCTTCGTTATCTCCGAGGCGCTCGGGGCGAGCGGCGAGCCCGGCAACCCGCTCCAGGGCCGCATCAACCCCGAGGAGATCGGCGTGGGCGGCCTCTCCCTGGGTGGGGCGACGACCTACGAGGTCGCCTTCGACGAGTGCTGCCGGGACGACCGCATCGACGCGGTGGCCGTCTTCGACGCGCTGCGCCCCGACCTCGCCGGCCTGCACCTCGACGTCGGCCTGCCCCTGCTCGTGATCCACGCCGACCAGGACCCGGCGATCCCCGTGGCCACGGCCGAGGAGGCCTTCGCCGCCGCGTCCCCGCCGAAGTACCTGATCGTGCTCCACGAGGTGATGCACGCGTCGGCGTACGAGAACGATCCCGACCCGGCCGACGAGCTCGTGCGGGACGCGACCACGGCGTTCTGGCGGCGCTACGTCGCCCACGACGCCGAGGCGGCGGCGACCTTCAGCCAGGTCGCCGCGGTCGACGGCCTCTCGACCGTCACCGAGCAACCCGGCTAGGGCCGTCGACGGCGACGCGGATTCAGGTGCCGGCGTCGGCGCGGCGGAGGGCCTCGAGGATGCGGAGCTTCAGCGCCTCGGGGACCTCGTCGCGGCAGCGCTGCGAGATGACCAGCCGGAGCTCGGCTTCGAAGTGCTCGGCGCCGACGCAGGGCGGGCACTCGTCGAGGTGCGCCTTGATCTTCGCCCGCTTCTGGTCGGTGAGCTCGCCGTCGAGGTAGGTCCAGATCTCCTGGAACGTCTCCTCGCACTGCGGCTTCATCGGCTTGTCGGTCATCCGGCGTGCTCCACGACTGCGGTCTCGACCGGGGCGGGCTTGCTGACGAGGCCCCGCTCCACGGCGTACTCGTACAACCGCTTCTGCAGGCCCTTTCTTCCCCGGTGCAGCCGGCTCATCACGGTGCCGATCGGGATGTCGAGTATCTCGGCGATCTCCTTGTAGGAGAAGCCCTCGACGTCGGCGAGCAGCACCGCCACCCGGAACTGCTCCGGCAGCGACTCGATGGCCTCCTTGACCTCGGTGTCGGTGACGTGGTCGAGCAGCTCGTCCTCGGCGCTACGACCCACCTCGGCCGCCTCCAGGCCCCCGAGGCGGCGGTACAGGTAGAGGTCCTCCACCTCCTCGAGGTCGGACTCGTCGGGCCGGCGCTTCTTGGCCCGGTAGGTGTTGATGAAGGTGTTGGTGAGGATGCGGTAGAGCCAGGCCTTGAGGTTGGTGCCCTCCTGGAACGACCCGAAGGCTCGGTAGGCCTTGAGGTAGGTCTCCTGGACGAGGTCCTCGGCGTCGGCGGGGTTGCGCGTCATGCGGAGCGCTCCGGAGTAGAGCGAGCCCATGAGGGGCATCGCCTGCTCCGCGAAGTCCGCCTGGTCGGCCATGGCGCCACCCTACCCAGCGGGGCTCGCCGGACCCCCGCCCGGCGGCGCCGTAACCTCGCCCGTCGTGGACGAGCTGGTGGGCGCCGTGCCCCTGGACCGTGAGGTCGACCGCAACGAGCTGGAGCGCGAGCTCGCGACGATGGCGTTCTACGTGGCCATCGTCGTCGAGGCCGAGCTCATCGCCCTGTGGGCGGCGGACGAGCCCGGCGGAGCGCCGCCCACCCACGGCTGGGAGCTCGTCACGTTGATCTGGGGGACGGCGATCGGGCTCGCCATCGCCCACCTGTTCGCGTTCCAGCTCGCGGCGCGCGGTCGCGCCGCACCGGCGCACGGTGACGACCACCGGTGGCGCCGGTTCCGGTGGGAGCTGGGCCTGGCCCAGGTGGCCGGCGCCGCGGCGGTGGCGGCGTTCTGCACCGTGCCCGTCGTGCTCGGCGAGGACGCCACCGGCCTCCAGCGGGCGATCTGGGCACCCGAGGTCATCATCGCGGTGGCCGGCTACGCGAGCTCCCGGACCTCGGGTCGGGGGCGTCTGCCCTCCGCGCTCATCGGCGTCGGCGCGGCGCTGCTGGCCCTTCTCGTGGCCGTGCTCAAGAACCGCCTCGGCGTGCACTGAGCGGGCCGCCGGCCCGGGACGCCCGTGGGGGTGCCTGGCACCACGGGACCGCCCCCGTTACCGTCGCCGCCATCGACCACACACCCTCGCCCCACCTGCGCCGCCGCGCTCGCACCCGACGCACGGCGCAGGTGTCGCTCGGCGGGGGCATCGCCCTCCTCGCCACCCTCGCCGTCGTGCAACCCGCCCTCGCCGGCGGTCTCGCCCGCGTCGCGGCCGAGGTCGGCGAGGACCTGCTCTCGTGGTGGCAGGCCGCCGTGCTCGGCGTGGTCGAGGGCCTCACCGAGTACCTGCCGATCTCGTCCACCGGGCACCTCCTGATCACCGCCCGTCTCCTGGGCCTGCCCGATGAGAAGGGCAGCGCCGGGCTCGACGCGGTGAACACCTACGTCGTGGCCATCCAGTTCGGCGCGATCCTCGCGGTGGCGGGACTGTTCTGGCGCCGCTTCGTCGCCATGCTCCAGGGCCTGGTGGGCCGCAACCCCGACGGGCGCCGCCTCTTCGCCAACCTCGTCATCGCCTTCCTCCCGGCCGCCATCCTCGGGTTCCTGTTCGATGACCCCATCGAGGAGGCGCTGTTCGGCCCGTGGCCGGTGGTGATCACGTGGATCCTCGGCGGTGTCCTGATCCTCTGGCTCGAGCGCTCGGGGCGCATCCCGTCGCGCGGGGTCCCCGGCGCCGAGCCCGGCCACGACCCGCTCACCGCGATCACCTCCCGGCAGGCCCTCGTCATCGGGCTGGCCCAGTGCGCCGCCCTCATCCCCGGCACCAGCCGCTCGCTGGCCACGATCCTCGGCGCCCTGCTCATCGGCGTGGGCATGACCGCCGCGGTCGAGTTCAGCTTCCTGCTCGGCTTCGCCACCCTGTCGGCGGCCACCGCCTACAAGCTGGCCAAGGACGGCGGCAACCTCGTCGACCAGTTCGGCGTGGCCGACCCGCTGATCGGCGCCGCGTTCGCCTTCGGGGCCGCGGTGCTCGCCATCAAGTGGCTGCTCACCTACCTCGAGCGCCACGACCTCTCGATCTTCGCCTGGTACCGGTTCGTGGTGGCCGGCCTGGCCATCCTGCTGCTCGTCACCGGCGTCATCTAGGCGCCGGGTCCCGCCCGTCGCCGGCGATGCCGGGTCAGGCTCGGCGACCGAAGATCGACCGGGACGGCGCCCGGCCGCCCGTTCACTCCGGGACGGCGCGCTCGCGGCCGGGGGTCTGCACGCCGCTGGCCCCCCACCTGCCCCTGAGCTGGCCGTCGGCGCCCTGCCGGTACACGACCACGGCGCAGGTCTCGTCACCGAAGGTCAGCGCGAGCACGTTGCCCTCCTTGATGGCCGAGCCCCGCACGAGGATGCCGCCGACCTGGCGGACGACCTCGAAGGCGGCGCCGGACGCGACGAGGTCCATCGACCCGCTGTAGGCGTTCCCGTCGGCGTTGACGCCCTCGATCGCGTACGAGCCGGCCACCCCGGGCGGCCCCGGAACCACGGCGGCGGCGTCCTCCGTGCTCGGCCCCCGGCCGTCGAACGACGCCCAGCGGGCCGAGAGCGAGCCGTCGTCGGCGATGACGAAGGCCGCCGCGTTGCACACGTCGCCGTCGTCGCCGTGGGCGCCGGCGAGCACGTCGCCCTCGACGATCCCCACCCCGTCGTAGCTGCCGTTCGTGTCCCAGTTGAGGGTCAGCACGCCGTCGGGCTCGCCCTCGATCTCGAGCGTGCCCCGGTACCGGGAGCCGTCGGGGTTGTTGCCCCGGATGCGGTAGTCGCCCGTCCACTGACCTGGGGCCCGGGTGGGGGCCGCGCCCCCGGCCACGGTCGTGGCCGACGACTCGTCCGACCCCTCGCTGCTGGCGCACGCCCCTGCGAGCAGGGCGACGACGAGGAGGGTGACGGCCCCGTGGAGGGCCCGCGTGCGGCGCCGGCGCATCCCGACACCCTTGCGCGTTCCGCGCTCGGGGGCCAGACGGGGCGCCACGGTCACGCGGCCGGCGGCGGCGCCGGTGGTCACCCACCGGCGCCGCCGCCCGTCGCCACGAGCAGGCCGCTACTGGAGCTCGAAGGCCCCGAGGTCGATCCGGCGCCCGACGACCCGGGGGTTGCCCGAGAGGTCGGTCTCGGGCGGGTCCTGGATGCCGTCGAGATACGGATCCCAGTCCACGTCCTGGTTGCCGCGGTTGACCGCGTTCGTCCCGGGCAGGAGGGAGTAGCCCGGGAACGAGAACAGGTCGTCGACGTTCGCCGGCGCCGCCAGGCTGCGGATCGCCTGGCCCTGGAAGCCGCGCCCCCGCAGGCCGAGGTAGCGGTCGTTCTTGGTGCCCCCGTCGCAGACCACGCTGCCCCGGTTGTTGTTCGACGTGGGTGACTCGGTGCGGCCGAAGTACTCGAAGCCGCCGCAGAAGTCGCCGAAGCTCCCGTGCACCGAGCCGGTGCCGACCATCGAGTCCTCGGCGATGACGGTCGGGCCGTTGGAGGACACCGACTCGGGCGACCCGCCGGTGCGCAGCTCGCTCGAGCTCGACGTGGCGATGCCGGTGAACCAGGCGTACCCGCAGTTGTTGTCCTCGACGGGTGCGAGCGGGCCCGTGCCGCCGAGGCAGGCCCGGTACTTGCCGATGTCGCCGCCGACGTTCCACTCGTCGTTGAAGCCGAGGAGCCCGAGGCCCACGTCGTCGAGCTGGCCGAACAGCGATGGCCGGGCCTGGCTGCCCAGGGTGTCGCCGAGGCGGGACACGTAGGTCGGCTGCCAGTCCATGGTGTTGCCGACGAAGATGGAGCTCTGCACGATCGCATCGGCGCCGAAGCTGAAGCCGTTGCTCGTGCTGCTGTAGCCGCCGGCGCCGCTGCTCATGCGGCCTTCTTCGGCCCCGGCCACGATGACGCCCGCGCCGTCGTTGCCCGACACCGTGCAGTTGATCATCCGCACGTCGGCGAAGTCGTGGGCGAAGAGCCCGCCCCCGAAGCCGTCGGCGGCGGCGTTGTACCAGCGGGGCCCGACCCGCGTGCTGTTGTCGGCGAGCAGGCACCCCGCGAGCAGGGCCCGGGCGAAGCCGTGCACGTGCACGCCGCCGCCCCGGCCGACGACCGTGGCGTCGCCCTGCGCGGTGTTGCCGGTGACCGAGGTGTTGCGCACCTTGAGCGTGGTCAGGGCGCCGACGGCGTCGATGCCACCGCCGACCAGGGCGGTGTTGTCCTCGATCGCGCTGTCGTCGAAGGCGACGGTCGAGTCGTCGACGAACACGCCACCGCCGCCCGAGCACTGCCGGGCCGGCGTGGTGTTGCAGCTCAGGCGGTGGAGGTCACCGTTCGACAGGTTGTTGCGGACGGTGCTGAAGGCGACGTGCGCCTCGGGCACCCGGTGGAAGGCGATGCCGCCCGCCGGGCCCTGGTTCGACGCGACGGTCACCCGGCGGATGGTCAGGTCCTGGCTGTCGTGCCAGGTGATGCCGCCGCCGTCCGCACCGACCGTCGCCGACTGCGCGGGGGCCGAGTTGTTCGACACCTCGAGGTTGGAGAGCGTGGCGTGGTCACCCGAGCCCCGGACGCCGCCACGGCCACCGCCCTGGATCAGGAAGCCGTCGATGGTCGAGAAGTCCTCGTCGAGGCGCACGACCGCGTCCTGCATGAGGTTCCCCTGGCCGGTGAGGCGGGTCGCGGTGGGGCCGGTGAAGGCGAGGACGCGCTGGTCGATCCGGCGCTCGTCGCCCCGGAACCCGCCGAAGACGCCGGCCTGGGTCGGGAGCGCGAAGCCGGTGACCGGCGCCTGGTACGTGCCGCCGGCCACCCACACCGAGCGCACGTCGTCGCGCGGGTCGGGGTTCGCGTTGATGCCGGTGATGTTCAGGGCGGAGGTCAGGCTGCTGTAGGGGTTGACCCAGCAGCCGTCGGTGTTGCACGGCGTCGGGTCGACGTAGCGGACCGCGCTGTTCAGCGGCGCGGGGTCCGGGGCGAGCCCGTCGCACCCCGCGCCGGCGGTGGCGCAGTCCGACATCCGGTCGCCGTCGGAGTCCCGTTCGAGCGGGTTGGCGCGTGCGTCGACGGGCGCACCGTTGAAGTCGCGGCCGGCGCCGTCGCGCTCCTCCGCGTCACCGACCCCGTCGCCGTCGGTGTCCGCGATCTTGGGGTTCGGTGCGGCCCACGGGCAGGCATCGCTGTCCGCCTCCCAGAGGGGCGTGCCCGGCACGGGGTCGGCGGCGCACGGCTGCCCGGCGTTGTCGGGGTCCGCGAGGGCGACGATCCAGCCCCGGGCCTCCTCGAAGTCGGAGATGCCGTCGCCGTCGGTGTCACTCGGGCCGACGTCGGCGTTGACGACGGGCTCCACGCTGTCGAGCAGCTCGTCCTGGTCGCAGTCGGTCTGGCGGACGATGCGGATCCGGTCGCCGGCGTGCACGATCACGTCGTCGAAGCCCTCGGTCAGCGCCTGTTCGGTCTGCTCGTCGCTCGAGGTCATGATCCCCCACTGGCCCGGGCAGAGGTCGGGCCCTGCGCTGCCCGCGTCGGCGTTGGCCACGCCGTCGACCGACGCCAGGCGGCCGTCGGGGGTCGTCGTGTAGCAGCCCGCGGCCGGGGTGTCGTCCTCACAGCGCGGGTAGCCGATCTGGTCCATCACGCCGGCCATCCACGCCGGCGAGTCCGGCGGCGGCGAGCCCAGGTGGACGCCCGGGTAGAGGCTGATGTCGTTGAAGTCACCGTCGATGTCGTCGCGGGCGACGTTGGTGGCGACCGTGTAGTCCTCGAAGCGACCGGGGTCACCGGGGCCCTGGCTCCCGAAGTCGAGCACGACCTGGGCGGTCTGGCCGAAGGTCGACTCCTGCACGAACTCGAAGTTGCGGCCGTCGCTGTCGAGGAACTCGATGTTGCCGGTGGCGAACCGCATCGAGGACGGGGACGCGAGGAACTGCTCGACGAGGTCGACGTTGACGTCCTCGGCCACGGCCTGGATCGGCGCCGTGCTCGCCCCCGGCGGCAGGACGATGCCGTCGAGCGGGATCGTCATGGTGCCGACGACCTCCTCCTCGAGGGTGTCCGGGTTGCGGAGGTACAGGGTGTACCCGATGTCCGAGAGTTGGTAGGTGAACGTCCCGGTGTTCGTGAAGCGCATGCCCTGCGAGATCTCGCCGCCGACCGCGGCCTCGGAGGTGGTCCACTCCTCGGACTGGGTCCGCGAACGCTCCTGGCTGATCTCCTGGGACTCCTCGCGGGAGAACTCACGCGTGCGCTCGGTCCCCCACTCGTGGGCGTAGCCGAGGGTCAGGGAGAGCGTGGCGGAGGCGAACGACTCCTCGGTGCCGATCTGCACCGTCGTCTCGAAGCCGGCTTCCACCGAGAGCGAGTTGGACTCGCTCTGGGTGACCGAGTTGGTCTCGGACGTCGAGGTGGCGTTGCTCACCGAGTCGCTGATGCCCACCTCGATGGCACCGCCCTGGTCCTGCGACCGCTCCTTGACGAGGCGCACCGAGGTTCCCCCCACGAAGTCCATCGAGAAGCCGGGGAGCTCGGCGACGGTCATGCTGCGGATGGGCGAGTCGAACTCGTCGAAATCGGTGGTGCCGTCACCGTCGGTGTCGGCGAGGGTCGGCGAGGTGCCGGTGTCGCGCAGCTCGAGGCCGTCGAACAGCGACGGCGTCGGGGGCTGGTCGCCCTCGCTGCCGCGGGAGTCCCGGTCGGAGTCGACCGAGGTCGGCGCGGTGAACCAGCGGTTCCACTCCTGGTAGTCGTCGATGCCGTCGAGGTCGGTGTCCGCGAGCTCGGGATCCGTCCGGATCAGGACCTCCTCGTGGTCGGGCAGCTCGTCGTCGTCGGTGTCCTCGTCGAGCGGGTCGCTGTGGCTCGTGTAGCGGGTGATGTCGGGGCAGCCACCGCCGCCGCCACCCGGGCAGCCCTGGCCGTCGAGGTCGAGCACGAGCGGGAAGCCGTCGATCTCGTCGCCGTCCGACACGCAGTCGTTGTCGGTGTCCGCGTCGTTGGGGTCGGTCTGGAGCTCGGTGAGCTCCCGGCCGTCGCTCATGCCGTCGTCGTCCGAATCGGGGTCGTCGGGGTCGGTCGGGGCGCCCGAGCCGTCCGCGGTCGGCGGCAGGTCGGTCGCGGGCTCGGGCGAGAGGCACTGGCCGGCGGGGTCGAGGGGGTCGACGTCGCCGCCGTCGGTCGGCTCGGGGTACGGGTTCTGGATCCCCTGGACCTCGTCGAAGTTGGTGATCCCGTCGCCGTCGGTGTCCTCGGTGGGCTGCGGCGTGCCGACCTCCTCGTCGAGCTGGAAGAGGAGGCTCACCGCGACCGCACGGGTGACGAGCTTCTTGGGCTTGAACAGGGTCGGGCTGGGGATCGCACCGGAGTCCGCCAGGATGCCGGTCAGGCTGAGCCAGCCGATCGCGCTGCGGGTGGTGTCGTTCAGCGTGCCGGTGTCGGTGTAGGGGTCGTCCGCCGGGGTCGCCGCGGCGTCGTCACCGGCCCACCGGGCGAAGCGGTAGAGCGCCGTCGCCAGCTGCGCCCGCGTGATGGTGCGGCCGGGCGTGAAGGTGCTGGCCGACGTCGGCGGGATGATGCCGTTGCTCGTCGCCCAGGAGACCGCGGCGCGGGCGCGGCGGCGCAGCGCGCCGATGTCGGAGAAGGAGTGGGGCGGGGCGGTCGTGTCGCGACCGAGGTAGGTGGCGTAGTTGCGCAGGATCTGGGCGAGCTTCCAGCGCTTGACCTCGCCGGTGGGGACGAACTGGGGCGAGCGCTTCAGCGCCCCGACCTCGTCGCTCGTGGCCCAGTAGGCGGCGTCCTCGTAGTAGGCGCCGGCGGGCACGTCGGTGAAGTGGAACGGGCCGGTCGCCTCCACCCCCGTCACGCTCGAGACGAGCGGGTCGGTGCCGGCGGCGCGCTCGGCACCGTCGGTGGCGCCGTCGAAGTCGGAGTCGGCGACGTCGGGGTCGGTGCCGAGGTCGGCCTCGGTGCCGTCGTCGACCTGGTCGAGGTCGGTGTCGGGGTTGCGGGCGTCGGTGCCCGAGGCGATCTCGGTGGCGTCGCCCACGCCGTCGTCGTCGGTGTCGGCGTCGTTGGGGTCGGTGCCGGTGCCGGCCCGGTTGCCGCCGTCGGTGCCGATCTCGAGGCCGTCGGACAGCCCGTCGTCGTCGCTGTCGGGGTCGGCCGGGTCGGTGGGGTCACCCGGGGCGGCCATGCCGATGAAGCCGCCGGGCCACGGGTTGCGGGCGCCGCTGGTCTCCTGGGCGTCCGTCACCCCGTCGTCGTCGGTGTCGGTCGGGTCGCTCAGGTCCGGAGGGACGGCGAGGGGCCCGTCGGGCAGGTCGCCGCCGTCCGCGACAACGGTGCCGTTGGCGCTCGGGTCGTCGACGGCCTGCGCCGACGCCGCCTGCACCGGCAGGACGGTGACGCTCGAGGCGGCCACCGCGCCGATGATCAGGACCTTCCAGGACGTGCGCACAACCCCAACCCCGAGCCACTCGCCGACACGTGCGGCCGGAACCTAGCGCGCCTGTCACCGCCCGGGGACAGACCGACTCACCAGTCAGGAGTCCTCCACCCCCGCGAAGCCGTCCGATCGACGACGGTCGTCTCGCCCGCCGCCGGCGGGGTAGAGAGCGGCGATGGGCGAACCACGGGCGTACCTGGTCCTGACCAACGAGGCCGCCGGCTCGAGCGACGACGAGCGGGTGGCGGCCGGCCTGGCGCCCCTGCGGGCAGCCGGCGCCGAGGTCGAGGTGGTGGCCACGGCCGACGCCGCCGACGTCGGCGACGCGGTCGCGGGCTCGGGCGGGCGGACCCTCGTCGTGGCCGGCGGCGACGGGTCGCTGCACGTCGCCGTGCAGGCCCTGTGGGAGCTGGGCGTCCACGACGAGGTGGTCGTCGGGCTCCTGCCCCTCGGCACCGGGAACGACTTCGCCCGCACCGCCGGCATCCCCCTCGACCCGGCGGAGGCCGCCCGCATGCTGCTCGAGGCCGATCCGCGACCGACCGACCTGGTGGTCGACGACGGCGGCACGGTCGTGGTCAACGCCAGCCACGCCGGCATGAGCGCCGCGGCATCCGCCCGGGCCGGCGATCTCAAGCCGCGGCTCGGGCCGGCCGCCTACCCCGTGGCCGCCTTCCTGGAGGGCATCGGCAGCGTCGGGTTCCGGGGCACCGTGGTGGCCGACGGAACCTCCCTCGCCGGTGACGAGGACCTGCTGCTGGTCGGCGTCGGCAACGGCCAGTCGATCGGCGGCGGGACGCCCCTGTTCCCCGACGCCGCCCTCGACGACGGCCTGCTCGAGGTGCTCGTCGCCCGCGCCACCGGCCCCCTGGCCCGGGTGGGCTTCGCCGCCCGCCTGCGCTCGGGGGAGCACGTGGACCGCGACGACGTGCGCACGGCCCGGGCACGTGAGGTGGTCATCCGGGGCGAGCCGGTCCCCCACTGCCCCGACGGCGAGGTCAGCGACCCGGTCGCCGAGCGGACGTACCGGGTCGTGCCGGGCGCCTGCCGGCTCCTGCGGGGCGAACCGGGCTCGACCTGAGCCCACCCCGCTCTGCGGGCCGTGGCAGGATCCGGAGCCGGACGGCCCTCCCGCGCGGGCGGGTGGCCGAGGACGGGGAGCGGCAATGGCACACAAGCGGAGCTACGCGGCGTACGGCGCCGAGGACGTCGAGGACGCCGTGCGGGGCGCACCCACGTCCAGCCTCGAGCCCTGGGCGGGCACCCGCGGCCTCGAGTACCTGGGCAGCACGCTTCCCGGCGCGTTCTCGGGGGTCATGCCCCGCTGGCCCGACTACGTGTCCAACCTCTGTCGCGGCCCCCTCACCGACGGCCGCTTCGGCTACCTCGCCCACGAGCTCGACGAGGTCGGCCTGGACGGCAAGGCCAGCCCCCGGATGCCGGGCGGCTACCACCGGCTGCGCGTCCACGGCAAGGGCGGTCTGTTCCGGTTCGACACGCTGGACCTGTTCCGCAAGCCGCGACCGGACGAGCCCTTCGCCGCCGAGTCGATCTGGCTCCCGTCGACCGCCGTGGGCGTGCGCATCCCCGAGGCCACGACGCTCGGGCCCGCCACGATCCGGACCGCCGACCGGTTCCCGTTCATCGGCAACCCGAAGCTCGACGATGCCGGGCTGCCGGGCTTCCGGATCGCGGGCGACGAGCGGCCGGAGGACCTGCGGCTGGCGCTCGGCGCCGCCGCCCGCCCGCTCGCCTCCGTCGGCGCTCCGTACGTGGCCATGCGGTTCGACCGTGGGCTGCTCGGCGTGCGGCGCAACGGGTTCGTCGCCGACCCCGGGCAGCTCGACCTGCTCGTCGCCGTCGCCCTCCAGATCGCGGCGGCGCTGGTGGCGCTGGCGACGCCGACGCTCGCCCCTCAGCCGTTCGTGGCGCCGCTCCCGCCACCGGCCCCGGCGACCTGGCCCTTCGGCATCCCGGTGCCGCAGCCGCACGAGCTCGACGCCCTGCGGCGGGTCGCGGGCGAGCTCGGGATGGTGCCGGAGGACCCGATCGCCTTCCACCGTGCGCACCCGGCGTGCCCCGTGCCCGGTCGGGCCTTCGGCGTCGTCCACGGGACGCTGCCGGGCAGCAGCGCCGTCGGCCGCCTCGGCGTGTTCGACCAGGGACGCCACACCGGCGGCACGTACCGCTCCGCGGTCATGGTGCCGGCCCGAGCCGGCGCCGCCACCCCGCTCGGCGGGACCTTGCACCAGCCGTCCGACCTCTACGTGGAGGTGGCCGACGGCGTGGCCTACGCGTGGCCCCGTCGCCGTGCGGCCGGCGCCTTCGAAGCGGCGGCGACCGTCGCCAAGGCCCTGCCGACCTTCCGCGAGACCGGCCTCGCCGACGTCTGACGCACCCCTGGCGGGGCGCAGGAGCGCCCGAGGAGAGAGCCCGAGAGGAGAATCGAACTCCTGACCTGCTCATTACGAGTGAGCTGCTCTGCCGACTGAGCTACCCGGGCGGGTCCGTCCACGTTACCGGGGCGGCGGTGTGGAGCCGAAGCCGATCACCGCCCACCGGGTCCTCGTCGACGGACCGGCCACGCCTGCGACCCTCAGGGAGCGGCGTGACGGGCCTCGCGTATCCAGAGCCAGACCAGGCCGAGGAGCGTCAGCCCGACGACGGCCACGGCCCAGTAGAAGGCGACGAAGTCCACCAGGCCGCCCGGCGGCGGGCTGCCGGGCAAGGACGCGCGTAGCGGCGGCAGCGCGAAGAGCACGCCGACGAGGTACCCGAACACCCACAGGGGAAGCTCCACCCCCCGCCGGGCGACGAGGAGGATGACCCCGAGGCCCGCCAGCGCGAGGCCCCACACCAGGATGACGAACCAGAGCGCGTACCCCACCGTCGACGCCGGCCGCGAGGCCTCGAGGGCGATACAGCCCCCGAAGGGGCAGTCGGCCGCGTCGAGGGCGTCGGCGTCGAGGGCGAAGGGCAGCACCGACGAGGTGAGCGAGTACTCGACCGTGAGGGGGTCGCCCTCGGGGCCCGTCCCGTCGGCGGCCAGGATGACCAGCGAAGCGTCGTAGCGGTCGAGCGGGTAGCGGTAGACGGAGCTCCCGGCCAACGCCACCGAGTACTCGATGGCCTGGACCGGCTGGCCGGGCGCGAAGGTGTGGCTGTTCTCGCCCCCCGTGGCGTTGACCAGGATGCGGAAGCCCTCGCGCACGATCCCGCTCTCCATCCGCTCCTGGTCGAGCACCACCGGCAGCAGCCGCACGCGCGCCTCGCCGAGCACCGGGTCGATCGAGGTGATCGACAGCTCGATGCGCAGGTCGGCCCCGGGCACCGGGGACGCGGGCACCAGCTCCTCGGTGACGCTGCGCTGCGACACGAAGACGGCGGAGGCGGCCACGGCCACGATGGCCACCACCGCCCCCAGCGCGATGGCGACGACCACCGGGCGTCGCACCGCCACCAGGCCCCGGCGCCGCGCGGGTGCGGGGGAGGTGGTCGGTGTCGCCGTCTGCCCACCGGACCCGGGCTCCGGAGACTGCTCGTCGCTCCGCCCGGGGGGGTGGTCGGTCTGGCGCGTGGGGGCCACGAATTCCTCGTCGATCGATGGTTTCACCGGCCCAGGGCCGACGTCACCCGCCTGCTCACCCTAGGGAGCGGGCCGCGTCCGCGCCCACGTCACCGGTCGGTTCGGGCGACCGCACGGCCCGGTGGCACGACCCGGCGAGCCGGAGGCGAGGTCAGGCCCGGCTGGTGATGAACCGGACGGTGTCCCGGAAGGCGGGGACGTCGTCAGACTTCACCACCACGGTGCCGGTCAGGCTGGCACCGACGCGCGCGGTCGCCCGCACCTTGACGACGACCTTGATCAGCACCCAATCCCCGGGTCCGAGCTCGAGCGTCGTGTAGGTCCCCGCGGTCATGTCGGCGGTGATGTCCTCGCCGAGCGTGATGTAGGTGACCTTGAACGCGGCGTTCGACGCCGTCCCCCGCAGGCGCAGCGCGTCGGCGAACGGGGCGTCGTTCTGCGCGGACACCCAGTACGTCACGGTCCTACCCCGAGCGGCCGAGGCCCGCCGGGTCTGCCCCACGCCCGTGGTGTTGTAGACGTCGTCGCCTTTGAGGTCCCCGAAGGCACCCAGCTTGATGCGCCCGTCGGGGCGCGGCGTGGGGCCGAACACCTGGATCCGGTTGTTGCCCGTGTCCGCCACGTACACCCGGTCGGCTCCGTCGGTCGCGACGCCCATGGGCCCCGAGAACCGGCCCGACCCGGATCCGTGCGTCCCCCAACTCGAGACGAACGCACCGGTCGAGGTGAACTCCTGGATGCGGTCGTTCTCGGTGTCGGCCACGAACACGTGACCGTCGCCGCCCACGGCGACCCCGTGGGGGAACACGAACTGGACGGGACCCGAGCCGAACGTTCCCCACTCGGTCAGGAACGTGCCGCTCGAGGTGTACTTCTCGACCCGCTGCACGTTGCCGGGGATGGGGTCGTTGCCGCTGCTCTCCACCACGTACACGTTGCCGTCGCCGTCGACCGCGACGCTCTCCGGCCCCCCGGCCCCGCCGGCGCTCCGCGTGTCCCATTGCGTCACGACGTCGCCCGTGGAGGTGAACTTCTGGATGCGGTTCTCGGCGTCGGCCACGTAGACGTTGCCGTCGCCGTCGACCGCGATCCCGACCGGGAAGCTGAACTCGCCCACGCCGGTGCCCTGGGTGCCCCACTGCTGGAGGAAGCCACCCGTCGAGGTGAACTTCTGCACCCGGTGGTTCCAGGTGTCCGCCACGTAGACGGCCTCGGTCACCGGGTCGGTGGCGATCGCCTCGGGGTAGCTGAACTCGCCCGGGTTGCCGCCGACGGTCCCCCACTGGGTGAGGTAGTCGCCGTCCGCGGTGAACTTCTGCACCCGACCCGCGGTGAAGTCGAGCACGTACACGCTGCCACTCGCGTCGACGGCGACCGACCACGGGGCGGAGAACTGGCCGTCCCCCGAGCCCTCGCTCCCCCACGTGGTGATGAAGGGCGGCGGATCGCCCGCGGCGGCGGGGGCTACACCGGCGGCCAGCCCGAGCACCGACGTGAGCAGGGCGACGACCACCAGCCACACCACCCGGCATCGCTGCGTCGCGTTCGTCACATCGTCACCGTCGCGCCGCCACCGACGGCGGGCCAGGGTCCTACGGCCCCACGACCGAACACGGGTCCTGCGACCGGACGCCGGCCGGGGTCGACCGGTAGCCTCCACCGCCGAACGCAGCCCATCCACTTGACTGGTGACCATGGCGGACGGCCCAACCGGCACCCCACAACCGAGCCCGGGGTCCGTCGACGACGCCGCCGCCCACGCGATCGCCACCGCGGACCCCGACCGGGCCGGGATCCCGACCGGGGGCACCGCCGGCGCCGACTGGCGCACGGCCGCCTTCGCCACCGCCCCGGTGGGCATCGTGCTGTTCGACTTCAGCGGACGCGTCCTCGACGCCAACCCGGCGTTCGCGGCCCTGGTCGAGCGGCGGTCGAGCCAGGCCCGGGAGATGAACCTGCTCGACCTGGTGGCGCCGACGTTCGCCCAGCCCACCGCCGACCGCCTGACCGCGGCGGCCGAGGGCCGCACCTCCACCATCGGCCTCGAGTTCCGCGTGCCCCTGCCCACCGGCGGGGTCCGCCACGTCGTGGGCGACGCCAGCGTGCTCCACGGCCGGGACGGCCACCCCGTGGGCGCCATCGCCCACATGCGCGACGTCACCGCCGAGCGACGCACCGTCGACTCGCTGCGCCGCGCCGACGAGCAGCTCGACGCGGTCGCCGCCGGCGCCACCCTCGTCGCCTTCAGCTTCAGCCTCGAGGGCGCCGTGCGCACCTGGAGTCCCGCCGCCGCCCGTGCCTTCGGCTGGCCGGTGGCCAGCGTGCTCGGCCGGGCCGTGCCCATCAGCGGCTACGCCGACCCGTGGGGCGGGCGCCGCGAGGGGTTCGCCGGCGACGAGATGGCCGCGGTCGACGTCACCGGCCACCGCCCCGACGGCACGCTCTTCTCCTGCCGCCTGTCCGTGCACCCGCTGCTCGACGAGCGCGGTCGCCGCACCGCCACCCTCGCCATGATGAACGACACCGGCCGGCGCACCCCGGCCGACGCCGACCCACCCGCCACCGCCGACGAGCCCTACCGAGTGCTCCTGCACAAGATGGCCGACACGGTCACCGTCCTCGACGGCGAGGGCAACCTGCTCTACAGCACGAGCGAGATGAAGGCGATCCTCGGGTACCCGCCCGAGTTCTGGGACGAGCGGTCCGCCTTCGACCTCGCGCACCCCGAGGACGGCGAGCACGCCAACGCCCTCCTGCGCCAGGTGGTCGACACCCCCGGCCTCAGCCGCACCGGCGAGTTCCGGGCGCGTCGGGCCGACGGCCAGTGGGAGGCCATCGAGTTCACCGGCATGAACCTGCTCGACGACCCCGAGGTCGGCGGGATCATCGTCACGACCCGCAGCGTCTCGGACCGGCGGCCGCCCCTGCGCCTCGCCGCCGACGACGACGAGGTCCTCGAGCTCGGCGCGCGACTCGCCCACCAGGTCACCCACGACGGCCTCACCGGCCTGCCCAACCGGGCCCTGCTGGTCGACCGCATCGACCAGGCGCTCTCCCGACCGCGTGACGCCCAGCCCGGCGCGGCGCGCGCCGCCGTCCTGCTCATCGACCTCGACCGCTTCAAGGTCGTCAACGACAGCCTCGGCCACCACGCCGGCGACGAGCTGCTCGGGCAGGTGGCCGAACGCCTCGGCGCCGCCCTGGCCGACGACCGGGTGCTGCTCGGCCGCTTCGGCGGTGACCAGTTCGTCGTGGTGGTCGACCGGCCGATCGACCTCGACGCGGGCACCGAGCTGGCCGAGCGGCTGCACCGGGCACTCGGCGAGCACTTCCCCCTCGAGCGGGCCGACGCCCGCCTCACCGCCAGCATCGGCCTCGCCCTCGCCGGCCCCCACGACGACAGCGACGCCCTGCTGCGCAACGCCGCCGCCGCGATGTACCGGGCCAAGGAACGGGGCGGCGACCGGTTCATCGTCTTCGACGACGCGCTCCGCGTCCGCCTGCTCGACCGCCTGCACTTCGAGAGCGACCTCCGGAAGGCCCTCGACCACGGCGAGCTCACCCTCTCGTACCAGCCCACCGTGTCGCTCGACAGCGGCCGGGTGATCGGCGTCGAGGCGCTGCTGCGCTAGACCCACCCCGAGCGGGGCTCGGTGCCGCCGGCCGACTTCGTGCCCGTGGCCGAGGAGTCCGGCCTCATCGTCCCCTTGGGGGCCTGGGTGCTGAACGAGGCCATCGGCCAGGCCGCCGAGTGGCTGGCGGCGGTCCCCGGCCACCCGCACTTCCTGCTGTCGGTGAACCTGTCGCCCCGCCAGCTCGCCGACCCCGACCTCGTGCCGCTGCTGCGCGGCCTGCTCGAGCGCCACCAGTGGCCCGCCGAGCAGCTCACCCTGGAGGTCACCGAGAACGTCCTGGTCGACGACGTGGAGGCCGCCTCCGAGGTGCTCACGGCCCTGAAGGCGCTCGGCGTGCGCCTGGCCGTGGACGACTTCGGCACCGGCTACTCGTCGCTCAGCTACATCGAGCGCTTCCCGTTCGACATCGTGAAGATCGACCAGTCGTTCGTGAACGGGCTCGGCTCGACCGGCGGCGGCCTCGCCATCACCGCCGCGGTCGTCCTCATGGCCCGGTCCCTCGGCCTCGTCACGGTGGCCGAGGGCGTGGAGACCAAGGGCCAGACCGCCGTGCTCCAGAGCCTCGGCTGCGACTGGGGCCAGGGCTACCACTTCGCCCGCCCCCTGCCGCCCGACGAGGCCGGCGCCCTCCTCCACACGACGCTCTGACCGGCAGCCGTCTCGTTCTGGCGTCAGCGGCGCCCGCTCGGCGGGCGTGGACGACGCCAGATCGCCGGCGATCTCCGGTTGCTCAGGGGGAGAGCTGGAAGAGGAGGTCCTCGAGCAGGAGGGCCTCGTTGGGGTTGCGGACCAGCGCCTCCGAGGCGAACTGGATGGCCGCGATCTTGTCGAAGAGCTCCTGGGGGCGCCGGGCGGCGGCGAGCTCGTCGGTGTAGCGGCGGGCCAGGGTGGCGAGGCCGAAGCGCAGCTCGTCGGTGCGATGGCGACGGACCTCGCGCTTGTGCTGGGCGGTGAGCTGGCTGGCCCCCGAGCCCCGCTGGCCGTAGCGCTCGACCCGCTCCGCCAGCTCGGCGACCTCGCGCTCGTGGCGGGCGTCGAGCGGCGCCTGGGCGCCGTCCACGAGGGCCCGCAGCTCGGCGGCGACCGTCATCACCGCCGCGCCCGTGCCGTCGAGGCGGTCGGGGACGGCGTGCCACGCGGCGCGGCGGTCGGCCAGGCCCGGATCGGTGGCCAGCAGGCGCGCCCGCTCGAGGTCGCCCGCGGCGGCCCGGGCCGCGTCGGCGGCCACCGCATCCGTCACGCCGTCGGCGACGAGGCGCTCGACGATGAGGTCCTCGGGGATGGGCCGGAAGTCGATGCGCACGGCCCGGGACGCGATGGTCACGAGCTCGGGCGGGACGTCGTCGGCGAGGATCACGAACACCGTCGACGGCGGCGGTTCCTCGATGATCTTCAGGAGCTTGGGCGCCACGACGCTGATCTTGTGGAGCTCGCAGAGCACGAGCACCTTGCGGTCACCCTCGACCGGGGCCCGCACGGCGGCCCGGATGATCTCCGACGCCTCCTCGTCGCGCAGCGACGCGCCCTCGGGCACGAAGACGGTGAGATCGGGGTGCTGCTCGGCCAGGGCGAGGGCCCGGTGGCGCTCGGCGTCGGCACCCTCGCTGCCCACCGCCAGGAGGTCGGCGGCGAAGGCCCGGGCCGCGGCCCGGCGGCCGCTCCCGGGCGGGCCCACGAACAGATACGCGTGGACGGGGGCGGCGACCGACGCCTGCAGCTGCGCGACCGCCCGGTCCTGCCCGAGCACGTCGTCCCACCCGCTCACGCGGTGCTCCGTCTGCTCGGGCACCCGCCCGCGTTCCCGCTTCTGGCTCCCGATTTCGGTGCCAGGGCACCGAAATCAGGAGCCAGTACGGCGCCGGTCGGGGTCATCGGGCTTCCGCCTCGAGGCGGGGCGCCACCGCGGCCCACACCCGGTCGGCGACCTCGTCGATGGTGCCGGTGCCGTCGAGGACGAGCCAACGGTCGGGGTCGGCGGCGGCGAGGGCGCGGAAGCCGTCGGCGACCCGCTGGTGGAAGCCGTCGCCGGCGCCCTCCATGCGATCGCGCTCGTCGCCCAAGCGCACCTGGGCCACGGCATCGGGGACCTCGAGCAGCACGACGACATCGGGCCACACGCCGTCGGTGGCCCAGCGGGAGATCCGTTCGATCTCGTCCAGCGGCAGGCCGCGGCCGTAGCTCTGGTAGGCGAGCGACGAGCCGGCGAAGCGGTCGGTCACGACGGTGCCGCCGGCGTCGAGCACCGGACGGATGACCTCGGCCACGTGCTGGGCCCGGTCGGCGGCCATCAGCAGGGCCTCGGCCCGGTCGGCCAGTTCTTCGTTGGCGGGATCGAGCACCAGCGCCCGGATGCGCCCGCCGATGGCGGTGCCGCCCGGCTCCCGGGTGAGGGTGGCGCCGAGGCGCTCGGCGAGGCGGGCGGCCTGGGTCGACTTCCCCGTCCCCTCGCCCCCCTCGAACGCGATCAGCACGTCAGGAGGTGGACTTGGTGGCCGCCGTGGCCTTCTTGGCCGGCGCCTTCTTCTTCGTGGCCTTCTTCTTGGCGGTCGACTTCTTCTTCGCCGCCTTCTTCTTCTTGGCCGGCCCGCGGGCCCGGCGGTCGGCGAGCAGCTCGCTGGCCCGCTCGATGGTGATCTCCTCGACGGTGTCGCCCTTGCGCAGCGAGGCGTTGGACTCGCCGTCGGTGACGTAGGGGCCGAAGCGGCCGTCCTTCACGACCACGGGCAGGTCGGTCGACGGGTCGACGCCCAGCTCGCGCAGGGGCGCCGCCGGCGCGGCCTGGCCCCGCCGGCGCTTGGGCTCGGCCAGGATCTTGAGGCACTCCTCGAGGCCGATGGTGAAGAGCTGACGCTCGTCGGTGAGGCTGCGGCTGTCGTTGCCCTTCTTCAGGTAGGGCCCGTAGCGACCGTTCTGCACCGTGATCTCGCCGCCGTCGGCGGGGTCGGTGCCGACCACCCGGGGCAGGCTCAGGAGCTTCAGCGACTCCTCGAGGTCGATGGTGTCGACGCTCATGTCCTTGAACAGCGAGGCGGTCTTGGGCTTCTCGCCCCCGTCGACCAGCTCACCGAGCTGCACGTAGGGGCCGAAGCGCCCGTTCTTGGCGAACACGGTGAGGCCAGTCTCGGGGTCGACGCCGACCTCGCGATCACCGGCGGGAGCGTCGATGAGCTCGGTGGCCCGCTCGACGGTGAGCTCGTCGGGGACAATGTCGTCGGGCAGCGAGACCGTCTCCTCCTTCGCCTCGCCGTCGTTCGCGCCGGGGGCGGGGATGCGGGCCAGGTAGGCGCCGTACTTGCCGGCGCGGGCCACGACGGCGCGGCCCTGGTCGTCGACGCCGATCGGCACGGAACTGACCGCCCGGGGGTCGATCACCCCGAGGTCGGAGACCATGTCCTTCAGGCCCACGTGGCCGTTCCCGAAGTAGAAGCGGTTCAGCCACGGGATGGCCTCCGCCTCGCCGCCGGCGATGTCGTCGAGGTCGTCCTCCATGCGGGCGGTGAAGTCGAAGTCGACGAGGTCGGGGAAGTGGGTCTCGAGCAGGTTGATCACCGCGAAGGCGGTGAACGACGGCACCAGCGCCGACCCCTTCTTCCAGACGTACTCCCGCTCGATGATCGTGCCGATCGTGGCGGCGTAGGTCGACGGGCGGCCGACGCCGATCTCCTCGAGCTTCGCCACCAGCGAGGCCTCGGTGTAGCGGGCGGGGGGCTTGGTCTCGTGGCCCTTGGGCTCGAGGCGCTCGGCGGTGAGGCGCCCGCCCTCCTGCAGCGGCGGGAGGATGCGCTCCTGGTCGTCCGACTCGCCGCCCTCGGCGTCGTCGCGGCCCTCCTGGTAGGCCCGCAGGTAGCCCGGGAAGGTGATGGTGCGGCCGGAGGCGGCGAACTCGGCGTCGGTGCCCTTCGCCGAGGTGGCGCCGAGGCGCACCGAGACGGTCTCGCCCCGGGCGTCGGTCATCTGCGAGGCCACGGTGCGGGCCCAGATCAGCTCGTACAGGCGGAAGCTGTCGTTGTCGAGCTCGTTGCGGAGCTGGTCGGGCGTGCGGAACGAGTCGCCGGCGGGCCGGATGGCCTCGTGGGCCTCCTGCGCGTTCTTGACCTTCTTGGTGTAGGTGCGGGGGGCGTCGGGGACGTACTCCCGGCCGTAGCGCTCGAGGATCTGCGAGCGGGCGGCGTTCAGCGCGGCGTCCGACAGCGTGGTGCTGTCCGTTCGCATGTAGGTGATGTGGCCGTTCTCGTAGAGGCGCTGCGCGATGGCCATGGTCCGGGCGGACGAGAAGCGCAGCTTGCGGCCCGACTCCTGCTGGAGGGTCGAGGTGGTGAACGGCGCCTTGGGCCTGCTCGTGTAGGGCTTGGCCTCGACCGAGCGGACGGCGAAGGAGGCGCCGCCGAGGTCCTCGGCGAGCGCGGTGGCGCCGGCCTCGTCGAGCACCCGCACGTTCTGGTTCTTGACCTGGCCGGCGTCGTCGAAGTCCTTGCTGCCCGCCACCCGGGCGCCGTCGACCTGCACCAGCCGGGCGTCGAACTCGTCGAGCGCGCCCTCCGGCGAGAAGGTGCCCTCGATGTCCCAGTAGCCGGCGGCCCGGAAGGCCATGCGCTCGCGCTCGCGCTGCACCACGAGGCGCGTGGCCACGCTCTGGACCCGGCCCGCCGACAGGCCCTGGCGGATCATCTTCCAGAGCACCGGCGAGACCTCGTAGCCGTAGAGGCGGTCGAGGATGCGGCGGGTCTCCTGGGCGTCGACGAGGCGGCGGTCGAGCTCGCGGGGCTCGTCGATGGCCCGCTGGATCGCCTCCGGGGTGATCTCGTGGAAGACCATGCGCCGCACCGGCACCCGGGGGCTGAGCAGCTCGAGCAGGTGCCACGCGATGGCCTCGCCCTCGCGGTCCTCATCCGTCGCGAGGAAGAGCTCGTCGCAGTCCTTCAGCGCCCGCTTCAGGTCGCGGACGACGTCCTTCTTCCCGGGCGACACCACGTAGAGCGGCTTGAAGTCGTTGTCGACGTCCACGCCCAGGCGGGCCCACGGCTCACCCTTGAACGCGTCGGGCACGTCGGCGGCCCGCTGGGGCAGGTCCCGGACGTGGCCGATGGACGACTCCACCACGTAGTCGTCGCCGAGGTAGCCCGCGATGGTGCGGGCTTTGGCAGGGCTCTCGACGATCACGAGACGGGTCGGCACGAGCGACACATAAGAACCTCATTCGGCCCGGTGTCAACACCACCTGCTCCGCCGACCGCCCTCGCCCTACGGGCGGCACCCCCGAAATTTCTCCGCCGGCGGGTCCAGCCGGCCCGTCGACGGCCCTCGAGCGCGGCGCGGCGGACGGGGTCCTGCCGACTCCGTAGGGTGGCGCCATGGACTTCGCCCTCAGCCCCACGGCCCAGGCCCTCCAGGAGAAGCTCCTGGCCTACATGGACGACTTCGTCTACCCCGCGGAGTCCGTGTGGGAGGAGCAGATGGCGGCGTCGGGCGACCCGCACTTCCACGCCCCGATCATCGAGGACCTCAAGCGCGAGGCCCGCGCCCAGGGCCTCTGGAACCTCTTCCTCCCCTACAAGACGCAGTGGACCGACGGCCTGTCCAACACCGACTACGCCCCGCTCTGCGAGATCCTCGGCCGCAGCCCCATCGCCCCCGAGGCCCTCAACTGCTCGGCCCCCGACACCGGGAACATGGAGATCCTCACCATGTTCGGCACCGAGGAGCAGAAGGAGCGCTGGCTCCTGCCCCTGCTCGAGGGAGAGATCCGCTCCTGCTACGCCATGACCGAGCCGGCGGTGGCCAGCTCCGACGCCACCAACATCTCCTGCCGCATCGAGCGCGACGGCGACGACTACGTCATCAACGGCCGCAAGTGGTGGATCTCCGGCGCCGCCTCCAAGCGCTGCAAGGTCGCCATCCTCATGGGCAAGACCGACCCCAACGCCTCCCGCCACACCCAGCAGACGATGGTGCTCGTCCCCCTCGACACCCCCGGCGTCACGATCGTCCGGGACCTCCCCGTGTTCGGGTACAACGACGTCGAGGGCCACTGCGAGATCCTCTTCGAGGACGTGCGGGTGCCGGTCACCAACCGCCTCGGCGAGGAGGGCAGCGGCTTCGCCCTCGCCCAGGCCCGCCTCGGCCCCGGCCGCATCCACCACTGCATGCGGGCCATCGGCGTGGCCGAGCGGGCCCTCGAGGCCATGTGCCGGCGGGTCCAGACCCGGGTGGCGTTCGGCAAGACCCTCGCCGAGCAGGGCGTCATCCAGGAGTGGATCGCCGACTCCCGCATCGAGATCGAGCAGGCCCGCCTGCTCACCATGAAGACCGCGTGGCTCATGGACACCGTGGGCAACAAGGGCGCCCGCATCGAGATCTCCGCCATCAAGGTGGCGGTGCCCGACATCGCCATCAAGGTGGTGGACCGCTCGATCCAGGCCCACGGGGCGGCGGGCCTCAGTGCCGACTTCCCGATGGCCAAGATGTACTCGTACGTCCGCATGCTGAGGTTTGCGGACGGCCCCGACGAAGTGCACCGCATGACCATCGCGCGGCGTGAGCTGCGCCAGTACGAGGGCGGCTGAGCCTGGTCACGCGTCGGGCCTGCGGCTGCGGGGTCCTGTCACCGCTCCGTCTCCACTGAAGACCGGCGCCTGGCTGCCGGCTCGTCGCTACTGCGGTGGCGGCGCGCTCGGAGCGGGGCGCCGGCCTTCGTGGACCCTCGGAGCGGCGCCACCCCTTCGCCTCCGGCCCGAACCACCGGCTCCGCCGGCGGTCCTGGCGGCCCCCACACCCCGCCCGCTGCTCTGACTCCCGGTGGGTGCGGCCCCCGCTCCCTGGCGCTGCCCACGGCCTTCTTCGGAGTTCACCTCCTCGTCTCGATCGCCGGCTGCGCCGGCACCGTGAAGCCGACATTGAAACCCCCACCCTCGTCGAGGTGGCTGGTTCTTCGGTCACCGGACGTCGGATGTCGACGTCCGGTGACCATTGAAATCTGGGCTCGCGCGGGTCGTAGCCTGCGACTCGTGGACGCGGTGGCCAAGGTCGGGCTGTTGCACGATGCGTACCGGGCGTTCAACCAGCGGCGGATCGAGGATCTGCTGGCGCTGATGGTGGAGGATGTCTGCTGGCCGGACGTGGGCCGCGGGGAGGTGCTGCGGTCGCACGGGGAGGTGCGGGCGTACTGGTCGGCGCAGTTCGAGGCGGCCAGCCCTGTGGTCGAGCCCACCGACTTCGTCGCCGCCGGTGAGGACGTGGTCGCGGTCGTCCGCCAGCAGCTCTTCGACCACGCCGGCGACCCGCTGACCGAGACGATCACGGTCTTCCACCGCTACTCGTTCCGTGGCGACAAGGTCGCCGCCATGACCGTCTACCCCGACCGCGCCTCGGCCCTCGCCTGAGCCGCCGGCGACCCGCTACGGGGTGAGGGGGAGGGCGATCTCCAAGGGGGACTCGCCGGCGGCGCCGTGCAGGGTGACGGTGCCGCCGAAGGCGGCCCGCGGGAAGGCGAGGACGGCGCGACTCGTGGCGCCGCGGGGGACGACGAGGCCCTGGCCGACCGGGGTGGTGTCGCCGGTGACGCCGTCGGGGGCGGTGTAGTCGGCGCTGACGAGGCGGTAGCGGCCCCGGCCGTCGTTCTTGATCTCCACCACGACGACCGGGCTGTCGTTCGAGACGAGCTCGAAGGCCGAGACGACGGTGGCGGTGACGCCCCGCACGGCGTCGCTGGCGCCGCCGACGACGAGGCGGTCGTCGAGGGGCTCGTCGTCGATGGTGAAGTCGACCAGGCGGCCCTGGTCGTCGAGGGTGAAGTCCGACCAGCGGGTGTCCACGATCACGCCGCCGGTGCCCTCGAGGCGGAGGAACACCTTGTCGCCCTCGACGGTGACCTCACCCTGGTCGACGGGCTCGCCGGCGGCCTCCTGGACGTCGGCCAGCGCCCCCAGGTGCACCGCGTAGTCGTCGGCGATCGAGCCCGGCGCCGAAAGGGCGACCATGGCCTCGGTGTCGGGCCCGCCGTCGGCGGCCATCGCCTCCACGTACTGGCGCCCGACCTCGAGGCCGGCGCCGTCCACGACGGTGGTGGTCGTCGCCGCGGTCCCGTCCGACGTGCCCCCACCGTCACTCCCGCACGCGGGGAGCACGACCAGCGCCCCCGCGGTCCCGATCGCCGCCACCACCCTCGCCACGCGCACGCCCCATCGTCGCGCTTCGTGCGGATCGGCGCCGCCGCTCAGTCGTCGCGGGCGGCGAGCTTGCGGGGGTGGTGGTGGTGGCTGGCGGTGCTGAGGATCAGGAAGCCGAGGCCGGCGGCAAGGGCGCTGGCGATGAGGATCGCGAGCTTGGCGTCGGCCTGCAGGAGGGGGTCGGCGAAGGCGAGGTCGGTGATGAACAGGGACACGCTGAAGCCGATGCCGGCCACCGCGGCGATGCCGACGACCTGCGACCAGCGCACGCCGTCGGGCAGGTCCACGCCCGGCAGGCGGGTCGCCAACCAGGCGAACGACGTGACACCGACGAGCTTGCCGACGACCAGTCCGGCGACGATGCCGACCAGCACCGGCGAGACGTCGCGAAGCGGCTCGGCGGTGAGGGGCACGCCGGCGTTGGCCAGGGCGAAGATCGGGATGATCACGAAGCTCGTCCACGGGTGCAGCGCGTATTCGATGCGCTCGGCCGGCGAGACGGACTCCTTGATGAGGCGGGCGGTGCGGTGGACGTCCTCGGCCTTGATGTCTTCGAGGCCCTCGAGCTCGTCGACGATCGCCTCCGCCTCCAGGGCGGGCTGGAACGGCCGGGCCGGCGTCATGAGCCCGAGCACCACCCCGGCGATGGTGGCGTGCACGCCCGATTCGAGCATCGACAGCCAGAGGGCGGCGCCCAGCGCCACGTAGACCGGCAGGTAGCGGACGTTGGCCCGCCGCAGCACCAGCACCGCCAACGAGAGGACCACGGCGTCCGCGAGCCAGCCGAGCGACAGCGAGTCCGTGTAGAAGACCGCGATCACGAGGATGGCGCCGATGTCGTCGACGATGGCGAGGGTCAGCAGGAAGACCTTCAGCTTCGGCGGCACCCTGCTGCCGAACACGGCGACGAGGGCCAGAGCGAAGGCGATGTCGGTGGCCATCGGGATGCCCCAGCCGTCCTGGCCCACGCCGCCGGCGTTGACCGCCAGGAAGATGGCGGCGGGGACGAGCATCCCGCCGAGGGCGGCGATGCCGGGCAGCACCGCCGCGGACCGCTCCCGCAGCTCGCCGGCCACGAGCTCCCGCTTGATCTCGAGGCCCACGACGAAGAAGAAGACCGTCATCAGGCCGTCGTTGACCCAGTGGGTCAGGTCCTCGGAGACCGAGAAGTTGCCGACGGTGAACGAGACCTCGGTGTGCCAGAAGTCGACGTAGGACTGGTTCCACGGCGAGTTGGCCCACACGAGCGCGACGACGGTGGCGGCGAGCAGGAAGACGCCGCCGGCGGCCTCGATCTCGAGGAACGACGCCAGCGGGCGCCCCACGGCCCTCGCCACGGCGCTGTCGGACTCGAGCCACGTCGCCCGCAGCGGTGTGCGGGCGGGCCGATCGGGTTCGGTTCGCTGGGAGGGTCGGGACACGTCGGCTCCAGGGCAGGCGGGCAGAGCGTGCCGACCAGGCTTCCCGGCGCTCCCTCCCCGCAATCTAGGTCATGCCCACCCCCGAGGCTTGCGCCCTGACCGGGGGGTCCCGGGGTCAGCTCGGGGCGAAGCAGCGCCGCAGGAAGCGGGTGAGCGGGGGGGTCATCACCCGGTCGCCGGGGGCGCCGATGCGGGTGCTCACCTGGCCGTGGGTGAGCGAACGGGCGTCGACGGGGACGACCCGCGCGCCGGCGTCGTGCGTCGCCCGCAGGTAGTCGAGCTCGACGGCCTGGCGGCGGAGCGTGCCCCGGTAGACGGTGAGGGTGTCGGGGGGCGGGGCGGCCTCGCCCGAGCGGAGCAGAAGCGTGGCCGACGTCTCGGTGAGGTAGTCCAGGTTGTTGCCCAGGGCGTCGAGCCACTGGCGGCCCTCGACGGCCGAGGCGCGGGGCTTGTCGAACCCGGCGGTGTCGAGCGGGGCGAGGCAGTCGACCAGGGCGGCCGACGCCCCCTGATCGGCCAGGTACTGCGGCTCGGCGGCCACGTTGGCCACGATGTCGGCGCCGGCCGAGTGCCCGAGCAGGGCGAGGCGGGTGGGGTCGCCGCCGTGGTCGGCGATGTGGTCCTCGACCCAGGCCAGGGCGGCGGCGACGTCCTCGTAGTGGTCGGGGTAGTGGGCGGAGTCGGGGTCGCCCGCCCGGGTGAGGCGGTAGTTCACGCTGACGAGCACCCAGCCGTTGCGGTTGAACAGCGCCGCCTTCGGGGCCATGTTCCGGGCCTTGTCGCCGTGGTGGTAGCCGCCCCCGTGGACCCAGACCACGACCGGGGCGTCGCAGGCGGCGGCCGGCGCCCAGATGTCGAGGTCGGTGGACCCGGCCGGGGCGCCGGGGACGTCGCGGTAGGTGACCGTGACCGGCTCGGTGGCGGGGGGCGGATCCGACGGCGGGGTGCAGGCGACGGCCCCCGCGCCGGTGGCGGCGGTGGCGGCGGACGCCGCGGTGGCGGCGGATGCCGCCGAGCTCACCGCACCGGTCGACGTGCAGGCGACGGTGAGGGCGAGGGCGGTGCCGAGCAGGGCGGGGGCGGTGAGGCGGCGCATGGTCATCACCGTGACGACCGCCCTTGAACGCCGCTGAAGAGCATCTTGAGAAACGTCGAAGAACTCAGCGGGGGCGGGTCGAGTAGACGACCAGGCGCACGGCGGTGCCGCCCGGCGAGGCCCGGAACTCGGTCTCGTCGGCGACCTCGCGCATGAGGGTGATGCCGAGGCCCCGCTCGTGGTCGAGGCGGGCGGGGTCGGTGACCGCCGGCAGGTCGGCGAGGTCGGCGAGGTCGAAGCCGCCGCCCTGGTCCTCCACCTCGACCTCGACCCGGTCCTCGGCCAGGTCGCACCGCAGGAGGATGCGCTTGTCCTGATCGCCGGCGCTGGCGTGGGCCTCGATGGCGTTGGTGCACGCCTCCGACACGACGAGGCGCAGGTCGTTGATGCGCTCGTCGGGGAAGGTGGGCTCGATGGAGGCGGCGGTGGTGACCACCATGCGGGCCACCTCCAGGAAGTCGGGCCGGGCCGGGATCTCGAGCTCGACGACCTGGCCCACCACTGCCCCGCCTACTCCGCGGCGCCGGCGTCCGGGCCGGTGGCGTCGGCGACGCTCGCACGCAGGTCGAAGACCCGGTCGAGCCCCGTGAGCCGGAACAGGTCGAGGATGCGGGGCGTCGAGCACACCACCCGCAGCTCGCCGCCGCCGGCGTTGACCCGTCGCAGCACCCCGATCAGCACGCCGAGGCCGGTGGAGTCGAGGAAGTCGACCGCCTCGAGGTCGAGCACCACCCGGTCGTGGCCCTCGCCGAGCACCGCGATGGCCTCCTTGCGCAAGCGGGGCGCGGTGGCGACGTCGACCTCGCCCGCGACGGCGACGACCGTCCAGTCCCCCACCGGTGCGACGTTGACCTCGAACTGCACTCGGCGCTCCTCGGGTGGCCGCTCGGGTGTGGGTTCGGACGCCGACGGCACCCGAGGGGTTACACCCCCGCCGCCGGAGCCACGTTGTGTCACGGTACCGGCCACTACCCGCGTGGCCCCCAATGCAGCCGCCCACGACGGACCGCGATCGGCCCAGCGGCCGCCACCCGGGCCACACCGCTGTAATTACGTCAGCGCGATCCGTACCATGAGACGGGCATGGCGTTGCTCGCCCCCGCTCCCCTGCCGGCGCTCGAGGACGTCCTCGTCGCGCTCGCGGGCGGCCCGCCCACCGGCCCCGGCGGCGACCGCCTCGTGCACCTCGAACGCCTCCCCGCCCGGGAGGCCCGCACCGCCGAGCTCGAGCGCCCGCTGCCGACGGAGGTGCGCGAGCGCCTCGGGGTCGATGCGTTCTGGTCGCACCAGGCCGAGGCCATCGACCACGCCCGAGCCGGCCGGTCGGTCGCGGTGGCGACGGGCACGGCGTCGGGCAAGTCGCTCTGCTACCAGGCGCCCATCGCCGAGTCCGCCGCCCGCCCGGTGCGCTCGGGCACGAGCCTGCTGATCTTCCCGACCAAGGCCCTCGCCCAGGACCAGCTGCGCAGCCTCACCGACCTCGAGGTGCCGGGCCTCGTCGCCGGCACCTACGACGGCGACTGCACGCCGGAGGAGCGCACGTGGGTGCGGGCGAACGCGAACGTGGTGCTCACCAACCCCGAGATGCTCCACAGCGGGATCCTCCCCCACCACGGCAAGTGGGACACCTTCCTCCTGCGCCTCGACTACGTGGTCATCGACGAGCTCCACGTGCTGCGGGGCATCTTCGGCACCCACGTGGCCCACCTGCTGCGGCGGCTCCGCCGGCTCTGCGCGCACTACGGCTCGTCGCCCACGTTCATCTTCTCCTCGGCCACCATCGGCCAGCCGGGGCGCCTCGCCTCGCAGCTGTGCGGGCTCGACGTCGCCGAGGTCACCGACGACGGCTCACCCCGGGGCGAGCGCCTCTTCGCCCTCTGGAACCCACCCCTGGAGGACGACGTCGGCGGCGACCTCTCCCCGGTGGCCCTCGACGCCGGCCGCCGCCTCGCCGCGGTCGACGAGCCCGACCACCGCGACGACATCGCCGTCGACGAGCGCGACCGGGACGAGCGGGCCGACGCCGGCACCCCCGACGGCCCCCGGGTCTCCTCCAACCGGGAGGTGGCGACCATCGCCGCCGAGCTCATCGTCCACGGCCGGCGCACGATCACCTTCTGCCGCAGCCGCAAGGGCACCGAGATCGTCGCCGCCGACGTGCGCCGGCGCCTCCCCGACGCCCTGGCCGAGGCGGTGTCGGCCTACCGGGGCGGCTACCTCACCGTCGAGCGGCGGGCCATCGAGGACGAGCTGTTCTCGGGCCGGCTCCGCGGCGTGGTGGCCACCACCGCCCTCGAGCTCGGCGTCGACATCGGCGGCCTCGACGCCTGCGTGCTCAACGGCTTCCCCGGCACCATCGCCTCGCTGTGGCAGCAGGCGGGCCGGGCCGGGCGGGAGGCGCAGCAGTCGCTGGCGGTGCTCGTCGCCGGCCAGGACCAGCTCGACCAGTGGCTGATGGCCAACCCCCGCGAGGTGTTCACCCGGCCCCCCGAGCCGGCGGTGATCAACCCGGCGAACCCCTTCGTGCTCGGTCCCCACCTGGCGTGCGCCGCGTTCGAGCTGCCGCTGAGCTGGGCGGACGAGGCCTACTGGCCGGCCGACGTCCTGGCCGAGGGCGTGCGCAGCCTCGTGGTCGACGACCTCCTGAAGATCCGGGTGCGGGGCTACGGCACCCGGGCCGAGCCCCGGGCGGTGTGGTCGGCCCGGGGGTGGCCCAGCCACGGGGTCGGGCTGCGGGGCGGCTCGTCCCGCGAGGTCCGCATCGCCCTCGCCGCCGACGCCGAACTGGTGGGGACGGTGGACGAGGGCCGGGCGCCCCGCCTCGTCCACCCCGGCGCCACCTACCTCCACCAGGGTCGCTCCTACCGGGTCGACGACCTCGACCTGGACGACCTCGTCGCCTGGGTCTCGCCGAGCGACGGCTCCGACTACACGCAGGCCAAGTCCGAGACCGAGTTCCGCATCCTCGGCATCGACGAGTGCCGGTCCCTCGGGGGCGCCACCCTGCACCTCGGCGACATCGAGGTGCGCAGCCAGGTCACCGGATACCAGCGGCGTGACCGCTTCACCGGCGAGGTGCTGGCCCGCGAGCAGCTCGACCTGCCGCCGTCGTACCTGGTCACCCGGGGCTTCTGGTACACGATCCCGCCCGAGCTGCTCGCGGCGGCGGACGTCCCCCTCCCCCTCGCACCCGGGGCGCTGCACGCCGCCGAGCACGCCGCCATCGGCATGCTGCCCCTGTTCACCATCTGCGACCGGTGGGACGTCGGCGGCGTGTCGACGCTCCTGCAGGCCGACACGGGCCTGCCCACCATCGTGATCTACGACGGCTACGCCGGCGGCGCCGGGATCGCCGAGCTCGGCTACGAGGTGGCCGACCGCCACCTGGCCGCCACCCTCGAGGCCATCGACGCCTGCCCCTGCGAGGCGGGCTGCCCGTCGTGCGTGCAGTCGCCCAAGTGCGGCAACTTCAACGACCCGCTGGAGAAGGCGGCCGCCGCCCGCCTCCTCCGCACGCTCCTGGGCTGAGCGGGCCCGGGAGGCCGGCACGCCGTAGGCTTCGGGCGGCGAGCAACGGGCCGGCCCGAGCCGGCGGACCGACGGAGAGCTGATGGCGGCACGACGGAGCTGGAGGTGGCGCGCGGCCACCACGCTCGCGGTCGTCGCCCTCGTCGCGCTCTCGGCCTGCGGCGGTGGGGACGACGGCGACGGCGGGGATGGCGACGATGCCTCGACCGCCACCACCGCCTCGGCCGCGCCCGACGACGGGCGCCTGTACATCGTCGTGGCCAGCGCCGAGGGCATGGCGTCGCCCGGCCTCGACGCGCTCGTCCAGTCGCTGTACCAACTGCCGGAGACCGTGCTCGCCGTCGTCGCGCCGGACCTCACCCTGCCCTTCCCGCCGGCGCCACCCGCCGACGGCTCCCCGCCGGCCAGCACCTTCCAGTCCACCCTCAGCGGGTATCCGGGCATCGTGGTGCAGGGCGACACGACCACCGCGGTGCAGGCGGCGATCGCCGGCACCCTGCCCGGCCTGCCTCCCGATGCCGGCACCCCCGAGCTCGTCATCACGGGCATGAACACCGGCCAGCTCATCGGCTCGCTCGCCGACTTCTCCGCCGACGTGCCGCCGGCGCAGGCCGCCGCCGCCGAGGGGCTGCCGGCGCTGGTCGTCTCCCAGGGGGTCGACACCACGCCGCCCGAGTTCGCCACCGGCGGCCTCCAGACCCAGGCGTGGGTGACCGACCACCACGACGCCCTCGTGGCCGGCGACCTGCCTGCCGCCGTGAGCATCCTGAGCGTGCCCTCCTGCGTGGCCGGCGACCCGCGTGGCCTGCTCGAGGTGCCCATCGCCGCCGACGACGCCGGCCGCTCGCTGAACGCCGTGGACTGCACCTCGGCGGCGACCGACCCCGCCGACGACATCGACGCCTTCAACGCCGGCTACGCCACCCTCACCGAGCTGACGGCCGACGCCGCGACTTCGACCACCACGGCGGCGGCCCCCGCCACCACCGTCGCCCCCGGCTGACGGCGGCGGCGTTCACCTGAACGCCGGGATCACGACTCGACGCGCATGGTGGCGCGGGCGGTGACGGTGACGTCGGCCAGGAGACGGCCGACGACGGGGACGACGGTGGGACTGGCGTAGGTCACCGTCACCGAGACCCGACTGCCGGCGTCGCCGCGCCCGGACACGGCGACGCCGAGACGACCGGGCGACAGGGCGGCGGCGGCCTCGGCGGCGTCGCGGGCGGCGCCCTCGGCGGGGTCGACCGCGGCGGCGCGGGCCGCCTCGCGGGCGGCGTGCACGACGAGCACCTGGTCGCGCACGACCAGCCCCACCTGCACCATGCCGAGCAGCAGCATCGCCACGAACGGCAGCAGCAGGGCGACCTCCACCGAGGACTGGCCCCGGTCGCGGCGACGCGACCGGGGCCGGCGCCCCGATGTCACGTCACATCGGAGAGGATCGAGTCGAGCACGCTGTCGAGCAGCCGCCCGATCCGGTTGGTGTCGGCCGCCCACGCCACGACGAGCAGGGCGATGGCGGCGACGCCGAGGAGCACGAGGGCGTACTCGGCCGTGGTCTGGCCCGCCTCGGCGAGGACCGGGACGGGCACCGGGTCGTCCGGGTCGACGGGGTCGGGCGGGCCGTCGGGGTCGAAGGGATCCGGCGGGCCGGGGTCCGGGAACGGAGCGGTGGCGGTGGCGGCGGCGGCGGGGCACTCGGCCCCCGGGACGATGAAGCGGGCGTGGCTGGCCGTGCGGGCCAGCCACTCGAGCACGCCCAGCAGGTGGGCGTGGACGCGGGCGCAGAGCGCGGTGGTCATGGGAACTCCTCGGTCGGAGCGGACGGGACAGGGGGAGGTCGGGAGGGTTCACCGAAGCGATCCGAGTGGAACCCGGCGCGACGCGCCGCACCTGGTGCGGGTGGATGCGCTGGGTCGAGGTCAGCGCAGGCGCCGACGAGGTGGGGTCAGAGCTGCAGCGAGCGCAGCGACCCGGCGAGGAGGGGGACGACGGTGAGCAGGGCGAACGCCGGGAGGGTGCAGAGGACCAGAGGGAAGAGGAGCTTGACGGGCACCCGACGGGCGGCAGCCTCCGCGGCACGGCGGCGGTCGAGGCGGGCCTCGGCGGCGAGGCGCTCGAGCGCCGGCAGCAGGGCCACGCCGTAGCGCTCGGAGCCGACCAGCACGGTGACCAGCGGACGGGCGGGCTCACCCACGGTGGTCGGGAGCATCGCGAGGGCGTCGGCCAACCGCTCGCCGAGGCGGTTCCGGCGGGCGACCTCGCCGAAGGCGGCGCCGAGCCGCCCCCGGTGGTGGCGGGCCACGGCAGGCACCGCGAGGGCGACCGTGAGCCCGGCGCCGATGGCGAGCAGGTACAGGTCGACGACCTCGGGCAGCTCGGCGCGCAGTTCGGCCTCCCGGCGCCGGTCCTCGCGCCGACGGCGCAGGAGCGGCGCCGCCCACCACCAGAGCCCGACCGCGAGTGCGAGCGTCGGCGACACGACGAGGGCCGGGATGCCGAGCAGCAGCGCCCGCCCGAGGTGGCGATCGGCCGCCCGATCGGCCGGACGACCGAACCGCCGGCGAACCCACCCACCGAGCAGCGTGGCGGGCGATCCGGGGGCGACCGGGAGACGCCGCCGAGTCGGCGACGCGATGCCGACCCCGTCCGTCGTCGCGACGAGCAACCCCCGCACCCGCCGAGGCGCCGGCCGCCGAGCCCATGCCACGAGCACGACCAGTGCGGCCGTCACCGCGGCGACCACGGCGCTCACCGGGCGCTCCGGGCGATGCCGACCATCCACCAGCCGGCGAGGGCGTCGAGGCCGAGACCCACCACCAGGCAGGCCAGGCCTGCCGGCGTGGCGAGGAGGAAGCGGGCGACCTCCGGGTCGCTGAGCAGGCCGAGGGCGGCGAAAGCGAGGGGCGCGCCCATCATCACGAACGCCGATGCCCGGGCCTGGGTGGCGAGGGCGTCCACCTCGGCGGCGACCGCCTGCCGGTCACGCAGCGTCGCCGCCACCCCGTCGACCGCCCGGGCGCGGGCGCCGCCGGCCTCGGCCCCGAGCACCAGCGCGGCCGCCACCAGGGCGACCCCGGGTACGGGCCGGCGCTCGGCCCAACCCTCGATCGCGTCGGCGAACGGCTGGCCCTGCGTGACGCGGCGCTGCAGGTCGCGGAGGTCGGCGTCGAGGAGTGCGCTCCCCGACGACTCGTCGGCCGCGCTCGACACCGCCTCGGGCAGCGAGGCGCCCGCCCGCAAGCGCCCGGCGACCACTTCGAGCACGCCGGGGAGGGCGGCCGACAACCGGTGGGTGGCGCGGCCGCGCCGCCACGAGAGCGCGGCGAGGGGCGCTCCCGTGGCCACGACCACGGCCAGGACCGCGCCGGGCCCACCCCACCGCGACGACGCGAGCACCACGACCGCCACGCCACCGCCGACCCACATCCGCAGGGCCCGACCGAGCTCGACCTCGAGGTCCGCGGCGACGAGCGCGTCCTGAAGTGCCCCGTCGGCCCGGCGCCGAAGGGCGACCAGCCTGTCGCCGGAAGACGGCCGGGGCACGCGATCCGGGCGTGCGGCCCGTGACGACGTGACCCCACGCCGGCGGCGTTCAACGGAACGCACGGTTTCCGCGCCAGTGGCCCAGACCCGACCACGACCCACGCCAGAAGCGGCTCCGGCGACCGAGCCCTCACCCGCGCTTTCGTCCTCATCTTCGGTCGGTTCGCCGGCCTGCCCCGGTGCCGTCGCGTGGCGCTCGCCTGCGCCGGCCGCGGCAAACGCCGAGCGTGCGGCCACCGCGTCGTCCGTACGTCGGTGGGCACGCCATCGGGTCAGCGCCCCGGCGAGCGGGCGGAGCGCCGCCGCCGCCACGAGCACGGCGCCGGCCGCCATCCCGCCCGCGACCACGGCCGCCGCCACGCCGCTCATCGGGACACCACCCACGACGGGTCCGGACCCGGGGACCCCGCAGCGCGGACCGCGCGCTGGGGCAGCGCGGCCAACCCGGCCCGACCGACCAACGGGCGGGTCGGCGCCGACGACCCCCCGGACGAGTGGTCCGGCTCCGCCACCTCGTCGACCGCCACCACGCGGCGCCTGCCGTCGGGGCGGCGGGCGACGTGCACCACGAGGTCGACCGCAGCGGCGAGATGCTCGCGCACCGCCGCCAGCGGCAGGTCGGCGCCGCCGAGCAGCAGGAGCAGCTCGAGGCGGCGCAGGGCGTCGGCGGGGCCGTTGGCGTGGCAGGTGGACAGCGAGCCCTCGTGGCCGGTGCTCATGGCCTGGACCATCTCGACGACCTCTCGACCACGGACCTCGCCGACGACGATGCGGTCGGGGCGCATGCGCAGGGCGTTGCGCAGCAGGTCGCGGATGGTGACCTCGCCGACCCCCTCGGCGTTGGGCGGCCGGGACTCGAGGCGCACGACGTGGTCGCCGGGCAGGCGCAGCTCGGCGGCGTCCTCGATGGTGACCACCCGCTCGCCGGCGGGGATCGACGCCGCCAGCGCGTTCAGCAGGGTGGTCTTGCCGGCGCCGGCGCCGCCGCAGACCACGACGTTCGACCGGGCGGCGACCGCCCAGCGCAGCAGGGGCGCGACGCCCGGTGGGCAGACCGCGTCGAGCTCGATCGGCCGGGCCGCGAACCGCCGGATGGTGAGGCAGGGCCCGTCGAGGGCCAGCGGGGGCACCACCGCGTTCACCCGTGAGCCGTCGGGCAGCCGGCCGTCGACCATGGGCGAGGACCGGTCGATGCGCCGCCCGAGCGGGGCGACCACCCGCTCGATGAGGTGGGCGACCGTGGCCGCATCCAGCACGACGTCGGTGCGTGCGAGTCGCCCCTCGCGCTCGACCCACACCGGACCGGCGCCGTTGCACATCACCTCGGTCACCGACGGGTCGACAAGCAGGGTCTCCAACGGCCCCAGGCCCTCGACCCGGGCGAGGACGCGGCCGACCACGCCCGCCGCGTCCTCGGCGCCGAGCAGCGGGGCGACCGTGCCGACGAGGCGCTCGACCGCGGCGCGGGCGCCGTCCCCGAGGGCGTCGTCGTCCGGGCCCGAGGCGAGCAGGGCCCGGTGCACGGCGTCGTCGAGGGCGGCCACGCCGTCGTCCGCCGCAGGGGCGAGGACCGGCTCACGCCGCATGGCGCAGCGCCCGCTCGAGGCTCCGGGGCAGGCGGGAGGCGAGCAGGCCGGCATCGACCGCCCGTGCGATGGCCGGGTCGAGGCCGATCTCGACGGTGACGGGCACGCCGACGATCTCCTCGACGTCGTGCTTGGTGAGTGCCCGGCCCGGCTCCTCGATCAACACGACGGCGGACGGCCGCAGGGGGAGGCGCACCGCCCGCCGCAGCGAGAGGTAGCAGGCCCGCGTGACCAGCAACGAGTGGGTCGCGGCGCCGGCCAGCGCGACCGCGGCCGGCGACGACGGCCCCAGCACCCCGCCGTCGACCACCACCGGGCGGGGATCGTCGACCAGGTGCGCGGCCAGGGCGTCGACCCGCGACGGCACCGCCGGCACCGGCCCGGTGCCACGCGGCAGCACGGCCAGACCGGGCCGGGCCGGCACCTCGAGGCGGGAGAGCGCCTCGGGACCGACGTCGGCGCCGGCGCCCAGCCAGGCGGCCAGGCCGGGCGACTCGGGCTCGGCCAGCCCCAGGGCACCGGGGACGTCGCCGGCCAGGTCGGCGAGCAGGACATCAGACGTTCGGGCCAGGACCAAGGCCAGCGCCACCGACACGACGGTGGCGCCCGACCCGCCCTTGGCGGACCAACAGGCAACGAGCACAGGGACCTCCCCAGCAGGGTTTCATCGACCGGGGGAAGTCGCGGCCCACCGTAGAGCGGGGTTGTGACCGGTTCAACGGTCGATCGGCCGCTTCTGCACTCGGCGCGGCCCGACCAACCGATGGCGTCGGCGATCCGATGGCGACGCCGCGATGACCAGGAAGAGACCGGGCGAGACCCTTCGCCCCTACGAGCGCACAGCTCGGACCCGGACGACGTCGCGCTGCGACGGGATCGCCGTCGACCGCACCGTGAGGTCGACGTTGCGAGCCGACCCTGCCGCGGCCGCCGTGGTCGCCGTGACCTTGACCTTCACGAGCACCGAGGCCCCCGGCGCGAGCGGGTCGGTCTGGAACGAGCCCGACACGACCTGATCGGTGATGTTCTCGGTGCCCAGCTTGTACTTCACGGTGTAGCCGGACGAGCCGGAGGCCACCCCCCGCAAGGTGAGCGACTCGGTGCCGCCGCCGTCGTTGTCGAGCCGGACGTAGAACGTCCGGGTCGCGCCACGCGCCACGGATGCGGTCTTGGTCTGCGCGGTCGTCACCGCGGTGGCGTACACGCCGTCACCCTTGAACGAGCCCGTCGACGCCGTGTTCACCGACGCGTCGGGCCGCCGCCACACGTCGACGAAGGCGCAGGTGACGTCCTCGCCGTGGCCCAGCACGATGCTGGCCCTGCGCTGGGTGAGGTCCACCGACGACCCGTCGCTGCAGGAGAGCTCGGTCAGCGACCAGCGGCTGAGGGCCGCCTGGGTGACGGTGTACGTGCCGGCATCGAGGCCCTCGTAGGTGATGGTCGACGGCAGGGTGCCGTTGGCGTCGTCGTCGAGGCTGAACGGGAACAGCCCGGCACCGCTCACCGAGTAGGCGAAGTCCTGGGCCTTGTCCGGACGGGAGTCCTGGGTCACCGTGATCGTGCCCGTCGCCGCCGCCTGCGGCTGCCAGTCGGGCCAGTAGTCGCTCCCTGTGCTCTCGACGACCTTCTGCGGGTTGCTCCCGTCGGCATCCATCACCCAGAGGTCGTAGGGGCCGGTGGCCGTCGTGGACCCGGCGTACGCGAGCTGGGTCCCGTCGGGCGACCACGCCGGCCTCGTCTCGGTGTAGTCGTACGTCGAGGTCAGGTTGCCGAGGGGCGCCCCTGCCGGCGTCATGAGGTAGACGTCGAAGTGGGCGAGGCCGCCGCCGTTCGAGTTGTTCGCGAAGGCGATGGTCGAGCCGTCGGGGGACCACGCCGGGAGGGCGTCGTGCGCGGTGTCGTAGGTCAGCCGGGTCTGATCGGTGCCGTCGGCATCCATCACGTAGACGTCGAGCTGGCCCGGGGCGTCGCGGGCAAAGGCGATCCGCGTGCCGTCCGGCGACCAGGCCGGCTGCATGTCCGCCACCAGGCTGGCCGACCGGTTGGTGGGGCCGCTCCCGTCGGCGCCCATCACGTACACCTGCTGATAGCCGTCGCGGTTGGTGTTGAAGGCGAGCTGCGTGCCGTCGGGGGACCAGGCGGGGATGCTGTCCGACGCGCTGTTGTTCGTCAGGCGGGTCTGCCCGGCGCCGTCGGCGTCCATGACGTAGATCTCGTTGTTCCCGTCACGGTTGCTCGTGAACGCGATCCGCGTCCCGTCCGGGGACCACGCCGGGAGCGTGTCGTTGGCGGCGTTGTCGGTCAGCGCCACCTGCCCCGACCCGTCGGGGTTCGCCACGTAGATCTCCCAGTCGCCGTCACGATCGGACTGGAACGCGAGCAGGCCGTTCTGGCCGGGGACGACGGCCGCGGCCGGCGCCACCGGCGCCACCGCGAGGACGGTCGAGGCCAGGAGTGCGACCACCGCGGCGAACGAGAGCAGCCCGATGGAACGGAGGGGACGGTGCCGACGGTGGCGGCGCATGGCGTGACCTGCCTTCCACGGCCCGCGACCCGCGGGGCCGCACCCTCAGGATGCGCCGTGGTCCGGGAGGACGAGAAGGGACCTCCGGCCCTGAGCCCGTGCCGAAGGTCGGGATACTCTCGGTATCGCAGGCGGGGTCGCCGCCGCTCGTCCGGGCCGTGACCGCTTGCGGACAGGAGATGCGACCATGTTCCGTTCCCACCGGCTCTCCGGCCCTCTCGTCGCCGCCCTGGCCGGCGCCTCGCTGCTGGCACCGCTGCTGATCGCCTCCCCCGTGACCGCGCAGGCGCCGCCGCCGGACGAGCAGCAGGCCCTGGTCGCCACCCTGCAGGACGGATCGGACGGCGACGTGACCATCGACCGCGATCCGGTGACCGGCGCGGTCACCTTCGTCGGCACCGAGGCCGGCACGCCCCTCACGAGCCCCACCGAGTCGTCCGGCGACCCGGCCCGCGCCGCCGGGCGCTTCGTGGCGACCTTCGGGCCGCTCTTCGGCGCCGGCGGGCCGGCCGACCTCGAGCGCGAGTCGGTCGAGCCCCGCGTCGACGGGGGTGCCACGGTCCGCTACCGCCAGCAGGTCGGTGACGTCCCCGTCCTCGCCGGCGAGCTCTCGGTCCAGTTGGACGAGCACGGCGACGTGCTGTCCGCCCTGGGCGAGCTGCAGCCCGGGGTGGACGTCAGCACCACCCCGACCCTGCCCGCCGCGTCCGCCACCGCGGCCGCGATCGAGGCGACGGCGAAGGCGCACGACGTCGATCCGTCGACGCTGACCGCGAACGAGCCGGGCCTCTGGGTCTACGCCCCCGACCTGCTGGGCGCTCCTTCCAGTGGCCTCGTCCGCCTCGTCTGGCGGCTCGAGGTGACGGGCCCGGGGACGTCCGAGCCCATCCGGGAACTGGTCCTCGTCGACGCCTCCACCGGGGGCATCGCGCTGCAGTTCAACCAGATCGCCAGCGGCCTCGACCGTGGGGTCTGCGACTTCGCGAACTCGATCAACCCGGTCGACACGTGCGTGCCGCCGTTCTCCCGCGCCGAGGGCGAACCCCCGACGGGCCAGCCCGACGTGGACGACGCCTACGACTACTCCGGTGACGTGTACGGGTTCTACTTCGACCGGTTCGGCCGGGACAGCCTCGACGCCGAGGGGATGTCGCTGCTGTCGACCGTCCGCTACTGCTTCGATTCGGGCTACTGCCCCTACGCCAACGCCTACTGGAACGGCACGCAGATGGTCTACGGCGAGGGCTACGCGAGCGCCGACGACGTGGTCGGCCACGAGCTCACCCACGGGGTGACGGACTTCGAGAGCCACCTCTTCTACTACTTCCAGTCGGGCGCCATCAGCGAGTCGCTGTCCGACATCTTCGGCGAGTACGTCGACCTCACCAACGGCGCCGGCGACGACGCACCGGGCCAGCGCTGGCTGATGGGCGAGGACCTGCCCATCGGGGCCATCCGGTCCATGAGCAACCCGCCCGCCTTCGGTGACCCGGACAAGATGACGAGCACCAACTACGTCCTCGACCTCGCCGACGGGGGCGGGGTGCACACCAACAGCGGCGTGGGCAACAAGGCCGCCTACCTGATGACCGACGGCGGCGCGTTCGACGGCCACACCGTGACCGGGATCGGCCTCGACAAGGCCGCCCGGGTGGTCTACGAGGCGGCGACCACGCTGCTCACGTCGGGCTCGGACTACGCCGACCTCAACCGGGCCCTCTACCAGGGCTGCACCAACGTCGTGGGGGTCGGTGGCATCACCACCGGCGACTGCGAGCAGGTCAAGGAGGCCGCCAACGCCGTCGAGATGGGGGTCGACCCGCCGGCCGCACCCGCCCCCGACGCGCCCGAGGCCTGCGCCGCCGGCCAGGTCATCACCCCGATCTTCTCGGACGACCTCGAGAACACCTCGTCCGGCAACTGGGTGCGGAGCGCCAGCGGCTCGAACTGGTGGGCCTACCCGCAGAACCCGAACCCCTACACCGCGGACTACGGCTTCGACGCCACCTACGCCACCAGTGGCGACACCAACTTCTTCGGCGCCGACTGGCCCGAGACCTCGACCGCGATCATCGCCATGACCCACAGCGTGGCGCTGAGCGACGACTCGGTGCTGCGGTTCGCCCACAGCTACGAGCTCGAGAACCGCTACGACGGCGGCCGGGTCGAGTACTCGACCGACAACGGGGCGAGCTGGCACGACGCCGCGGCCCTGTTCAGCCACAACGGCTACAACGGCTCGATCTACGTGGGTTCGGCGACGGTGCCGGCGTTCACCAACATGAGCAACGGCTACCGCTCGAGTCGCCTCGACCTGTCCAGCCTCGCCAACCGGAACGTGCGCTTCCGGTTCGTGGTCCAGACCGATTCCAGCGTGGCCTGGCTCGGGTGGTTCGTCGACGACGTCGAGATCTTCTCGTGCCACACCCCGGTCGTCCGACCCGACGCCCACGTGCGCATCGGCACCACCGGCGTCTGGGCGGGCAACGACGTGTACAACACCACGGGGACCAACCAGACCCGTTCGGTCACGGTGGGAGCCGGTGGCAGCGCCACGTTCTACGCCCGCATCCAGAACGACGGTGAGGTCACCGAGCGGGTCGCGCTGAAGGGGACGGCCACGACGTCGCGGTTCCGCATCACCTACTACGACGCCGTCGGCACCGACATCACCAGCCAGGTCACCACCGGCACCTACCAGACCGAGCCGCTCGCCCCCGGGGCCCAGGTCAAGGTCAAGGTCGTCATCAAGGCCCGGGCGGGCACGCCCGTCGGCGCCGCCGTGACCGCCAAGGTGAAGGCCACGTCGACCACGAACACCACCGTCAAGGACGCGGTGAAGATGGTGGTCACCCGCACCCGCTGAGGGCGCCCGGCGGCGGCCTGATCAGTCGGCGATCTGGAAGGCGCCGGTGACCCGGTAGCGGCCACCGGGCGGGGCGCTGACGGTGAGGTTGGTGCCGCCGCCCTCGTAGGACAGGAAGCAGTTGAAGGTGGCGTCGCCGTTGTCCGAGCAGCCCTGGAAGGTGCTGCCCGACCCGCCGGTGGGCCGCACGAACAGCTCGGTGATGACGCTCTGCTCGGCGTAGAGCGAGGCGCTCTCGCTGTCGCCGACGGTCCAGGCGGCCAGGAAGCCCTGCGCCGCCTCCTCCGGGGTGGTGGCGACGAAGGGCGAGCCCTCGGAGCCGCCCGACGACGAGGCGGTCGTGGTGGTCGGCGCCGCGGTCGTGGTCGTCGGCGCCGCCGTGGTCGTGGTGGGGGCGGTCGTGGACGTGGTGGAGCTCGACGTGGTCGGTGCCTCGATCGTGGTGGTGGCCGCCTCGGACCCGCCGTCGTCGCGCCCGAACGCGAACCACAGCCCGCCGCCGAGCAGCAGCAGGGCGACCACCGCAAGCGTCCCGATCAACGCCGCCTTCGAACGAGGCTCCTCGGGCGGTGGTTCGTCGCCCCCCGGTGCCGCGCCCGCCAGCGCGTCGCCCACGAGCACGGTCGGCGCGGCGTCGCCCCGGCTCGGGTCGGTGCCCGCGGCCCGGCGGGGGTCGAGGCGCAGATCGGTCACCTCGAGCCCGTGGGCCTGCTGGATGCGCTGCAGGGCCCGGCCGAGCGCCGCCGCCGAGGCGGGCCGGTCGCCCGGCTCCTTGGCCATGGCGCCCTCGACGACGGCGGCCAGGTCGGCGGGCACGCCGAGTGGCCGCAGGTCGGGGGCGGGCTCGGCGACGGCCCGCAGCACGGTGGCGGCCACCGACTCGTCCGTCGCGCGGGCGAACGCGGCATGGCCGGCCAGCAGGGTGTAAAGGGTCGAGGCGAGCGAGTAGACGTCCGAGGCCACGGTGGCCCGGCCGCCCCGGAGTACCTCGGGGGCGGCGTAGAGCACGGTGAGGGCCGACTCCCCCGTCGCCGTGGCCGGGCCGCCCTCGACCGCGGCGATGCCGAAGTCGCCGAGCTTGGCCTCGCCGAACACCCCGACGAGCACGTTGTCCGGCTTGAGGTCACGGTGCAGCGTCCCCGCCTGGTGGGCGGTCTCGAGCGCGCCGCACACCTCGACGCCGATGCGCAGCACGTCCTGCCACGGCAGCGGCCCCGAGGCCCGCACCCGCTCGGCCAGCGAGCCCGCCTCGAGGAACTCCATGGCGAGGAAGAGGTGGCCGTCGGCGGTGAGGCCGGCGTCGTGGACCACGACGATGTTGGGGTGCCACGAGAGGGCACCGATGGCCCGGCACTCCCGCTCGAAGCGCTGGCGGGCACCGGTGTCGGGTGCGGCGAGGTCGAGCACCTTCACCGCCACCTCGCGGTCGAACCCGACCTGCCGGGCCCGGTAGACGGTGGCGAAGCCCCCCCGGCCGATCTGGCGGAGGCCCTCGTAGCCCTCGATCCCGACGCCCCCGGCCGTGCCCTCGGTGCTCACGGCCCCTTGCTACCAGCCCGCGCCCCACGCGTGAGCGGCGCGCCCGGGGCGGCTCGTCTCGGCACGGCGCGCCGCCTCGAGGTGACGGACGCCACGCCGGGGGTCAGCCAGGCGCCGGCGGCCCCGCCGTACCCTCGGGGGCGTGGAGGCGGCCTTCTTCGACCTGGACAAGACCGTCATCGCCAAGGCGTCGATGGTGGCCTTCGGACGGCCGTTCCAGCGGGCCGGGCTGCTGTCGCGCTGGCTCGTGCTGCGCGCCCTCTACGGCCAGCTCGTCTACCTGTACCTCGGCGCCGACGAGGCCCGGATGGCCAAGATGCGCGAGGCCGTGCTGCGGGTGACCAAGGGCTGGGACCAGGAGACCATCCGCGACCTGGTCCGAGAGACCCTCGCCGAGGTCATCGACCCGATCGTCTACGAGGAGGCCCTGGAGCTGATCCGGGACCACCGGGCCGCGGGTCGGCGGGTGTACATCATCTCGGCGTCGCCGGAGGAGATCGTCCAGCCCCTCACCGAGTACCTCGGCGCCGACCAGGCCATCGCCACCCGGGCCCGGATCGACGACCAGGGCCGCTACTCGGGCGACGTCGAGTTCTACTCGTACGGCCCGTTCAAGGCCGAGGCCATGGCCGCGGAGGCCGAGCGCCACGGCATCGACCTGCACCGGTCCTACGCCTACTCCGACTCGGCCACCGACATCCCCATGCTCGAGGCGGTCGGCCACCCCGTGGCGGTGAACCCCGACCGCGCCCTGGCGCGCTACGCCGCCGAGCAGGGCTGGGAGACGACCCAGTTCGTGCGCCAGGTCGAGCTCAAGCGCCGGCGCCCGGTGCCCACCACGGCCGCCGCGGTCAGCGGCGGCGTGGTGATGGCCGCGGCCGGCGCCGCGGTCTGGTGGTGGCTGCACCGCCAGCCATCGACGCCGTCCCGGCGCTCGGGTGGGCGCCCGACGGGTCGCACCGCCTCGGCAGGCGGCGTCGCGCGCGGCCTCACCGGGGCGGTGGAGCGGTGGTTGGCGCGGTCCCCCGCGGCACGGGGGACCGGCGGTGGGACTAGGCCGTCTCGCGGATCTTCTTCGCGGCGAGGGCCACGAGCGCGACGAGCACGGCGATGAGCACGATCTTCTTCATGGTCCGAGTGTAGGAGGCCGGCCCGGCTCCCGGCGCGGGCGCCGTGGGCCAGGTGGGGGGACTCAGACGGCGAGCAGGTCGCGGGCGCCGGTGTCGCTCGACGGGTGGCGCAGCTTGCTCATGGCCCGGGCCTCGATCTGGCGGATGCGCTCCCGGGTGAGGTTGAAGTGCTCGCCGACCTCTTCGAGGGTGCGGGGCTCGCCTCGGTCGAGTCCGAAGCGCAGCTTCAGGATCTCCCGCTCACGCTCGTCGAGGGGCGACAGCAGCCGCTGGATCTCCTCGGGGAGCAGCGCGGTGGCGGCCACCTCGAAGGGCGACTCGGCCGAGCGGTCCTCGACCACGTCGCCGAGCTCGGCGTCGCCGTCCTCGCGGAGGGGCTCGGAGAGCGAGAGGGGCTCGGCCGCGAAGCGCAGGGCCTCGGTGACCTTGTCCTCGGGCATCTCCACCTCGGCCGACAGCTCGGCGAGGGTGGCGGGGCGGCCCATCTTGAGCTCCAGGCGCGAGCGCGCCTTCTGCAGGCGGGCGAGGGTGTCGCCGGCGTGCACGGGCAGGCGGATGGTGCGGCCGGTGTTGGCGATGCCGCGGGTGATGGCCTGGCGGATCCACCACGTGGCGTAGGTGGAGAACTTGAAGCCCTTGCGCCAGTCGAACTTCTCGACCGCGTGCATCAGGCCGAGGTTGCCCTCCTGGATGAGGTCGAGGAGGGGCAGGCCGGAGGCCTGGTACTTCTTGGCGATCGAGACCACGAGGCGCAGGTTGGACTGCACGAACGTGCGCTCGGCCTCCTGGCCCTTGCGGTCGGCACGCTTGAGCTCGCGCTTGCGGGCCGGCGTCAGGGTGGCGGCGGTCTCGAGCTCCTCGCGGGCGGCGGCACCGGCCTCGATGGCCTGGGCCAGCCGGACCTCGTCGTCCTTGGTCAGGAGGGGGTACTGCCCGATGTCGGTGAGATAGAGACGGACGAGGTCTTCCTCGTCCCGCTCAACGCGCTCCTTGGCCAAGGTAGAAAGCTCCTGCTCGGGTTGCTCGGGGCCGCTCGACCGGATCGGCGGGGCCGGAAAAAGGTGGTTCGGATGACGCTTGGAGGGGCGGCGGGCCCTCGCTGCCCGTGGCTTACGATACCGAGATGGTCAAGAGGGCCAACCCCGGGAGATTCAGTGATTTCTCCTCCCGTGGTGCTGTCCTCACTCTCCGTGAGTGTCGGCGCGAACCCGCGCCGAACTGAGTCGATCGCAAGGGATTGGGCCGGTGGACCCAGACGTGGAACTGACCGTCGTGGTGATGGCCTTCGACGCCGCCGACCCCGAGGCGCTGCAGGCCATCCTCGCCAAGTACGTCGTGGTGAGCCGCGGCCACCCCGGGTGCCGCAACATCGACCTCTGCCTCTCGGCCACGCACCCCACCCGGTTCGTGGTGATCGAGAAGTGGGACTCGCCCGAGGCCCAGCGCGCCCACTTCGACTCCGCCGACATGGTGGAGATGGCCAACGCGTGCGACGGCAAGCTCGCCCGCAAGCCGTCGATCGACCTGCTCGACACCATCAGCGCCCACGACCTGAACTGAACCGCGCCGATCGGGGCGCCGGGCGGGCCCGACCGCCGTCCACGGGTGCCCCTCCGGTTGGGTAGCGTTCCCGTCCGTGGAGGGGGGCCACGGGGGGCTCCCCGTCGACCTTGGGGTCCTGGGACCGTTGGCGCTGCGCGTCCACGACGCGCCCGTGCCGCTGCCGGCCCGCACCGAGCGGGCCCTGCTCGCCGCGCTGGCGCTGCGCCGCGGTCGCCCCGTGACGGCCGACCGCCTGGCGGAGGACGTCTGGGGCGAGGAACTGCCCTCGACCTGGCGCAAGGGCCTCCAGGTGGCGGTCTCGCGCCTGCGCCGCCGGCTGGTCGACGCCCACCCGGACGCCGCCGGCCTGGTGGTGACGACCGCCGACGGGTACGCGCTGGCGCTCGGCCCGGACGACCTCGACGCCGCCCGGCTCGAGCGCGCCGCCGACGAGGGCCGCCGGCTGCTCGCCCGCGGCGAGGCCGAGGCCGCCCACACCGCCCTGGCCGCCGGCCTGGCGCTGTGGCGCGGGGAACCGTTCCCCGAGCTCGCCGAACGGGCCGCGGCCCAGGCGGAGGCGGCGCGGCTGGCCGCGATCCGCGACGCGGCAACCGACCGCTGGTACGAGGCCAGCATCGAGCGCGGCGACGTGGACGCCGCCATCGCCGGCCTCGAGTCGACCCTCGTCGCAGACCCGCTCCGCGAGCGGCGCTGGTCGTTGCTGATGCTGGCCCTCTACCGGGCCGGCCGCCAGAACGACGCCCTGCGGGCGTTCCAGCGGGCCCGGACCGTGCTCGCCGACGAGCTCGGCCTCGACCCGGGGCCCGAGCTGCGCCAGCTGGAGGCCGCCATCCTCGCCCACGACCCCGCCCTCCAGGCCGCCACGCGCCGCCACCTCGTCGCCGCCGGCCACCTGGCGCCCGACGGGTCGACCGGCCCGGCCACCGGGGCCGGCGCGGACGGGGGCACGGACCCGGGTGGGGCCGCCGCCGCTCCCCCACCGACCGGTCGCCGGGACTCGCTCGGCGACCCGCTCGAGTGGGCGCGCGCGCTGACCCGCTCCCCCCGCCGGGGCCGCGCCGCCGAACTCGACCAGCTCCTCACCGCCTGGGGGAAGGTCGCGGCGGGCCAGGGCGGGATGCTCACCCTCACCGGCGACCCCCTCTCGGGCAAGAGCCGCCTGGCTGCCGAGCTCGCCCTCGCCGCCGAGGCGGACGGCGCCCTCGTGCTGGCCGGCCGCTGCGTGCCGGGCATGGGCCTGGCCTCGTTCGTGGGGACCGCCGCCACCCTCGACCTCGTCCCCATCGACGACCTCACCGCCGGCTCGCCCCAGGCGTTCGCCCTCGGCCTCGAGGTGGCGGCGATGGTCTACGACGAGGCCGCCCGCGGCCGACCGGTGCTGGCGATCCTCGACGACGCCCACCACGCCGACCCGGAGGTCATCAACCTGTTCCGGCACCTGGCCGAGCGACCGGTCGCCGGCGACGCCGCCCTGCCGGCGGCGGCCCTCGTCGTCCAACGGGCGGGCCAGCGCCCCCCGCCCGGCATGGCCGAGTGGCTCGCCCACGGGCGCCGGCTGCCGGTGCACGAGGACATCACCACCGCGCCCCTCGACCCCCCGGCCGCCGCCGCCGTCCTCGCGGATCACGTCGGGGAGGCGGTGCCGGAGCCGCCGCCGGGCCTCGAGGAGGTCGCCACCCTCGCCGGCGGCCGGCCCGGGTACCTGGTCGAGCTCGGGCTGCACCTGCGCCGGGGCGGCTCGCCCGACGACGTGCCCCCCACGCTGCGGGCACTGGTGGACGCCCACCTCGACGCCCAGGACGAGGCCGTGCTCCGGGTGCTGCAGGCCGCCGCGGTCGTCGGCCGCCGGTTCGACCTCACCGCCGCGGCGAACGCCGCGGGCCTCGACGAGGACGCCGCCCTCGACTCGCTCGAGGCCGCCGTCACCGCCCGGCTGCTCGACGAGGTCGACGGCGCCCCCGGCGAGCACGCCTTCTGCGCGGAGGTGGACCGGCGGGTCCTGCTCGGCCGCCTCACCAACGCCCGCCGGGCCGTCATCGAGGGCCGCCTGGCCGGTTGAGCCGGGCTCCACCGGGATCGAGCGGGCCCCGAACCCCTAGAGTTCGCGGCGCACATCGTCCCGCCGAGCGGGCGGGCGCGGACTGGGAGAGACAACCGACATGAACCGAACCCGCGCGTGGCGCCTCCTCGCGCTGCTCTTCGCCGTCACCCTGGTGGCCGCCGCCTGCAGCAGCGACGGCGACGACAGCGAGGACGCCTCCTCCGACACGACCGCCGCGGCGGGTTCGTGTGACGCCGAGAGCCTGCCGGTGAAGACCGAGGGCCAGCTCACCGTCGCCACCGGCGACCCGGTGTTCCCGCCCTGGATGGAGAACGACGACCCGGCCAGCAACGAGGGCTTCGAGAGCGAGCTCGTCTACCTGCTCGCCGACCAGCTCGGGTTCAGCGAGGACCAGGTCGTGTGGACCTCCACCGGCTTCGACGAGGCCATCGCCCCCGGCGAGAAGGACTTCGACTTCAACATCCAGCAGTACGGCATCAACGCCGACCGTGACGAGGTCGTGGACTTCTCCGACGGCTACTACACCGTGCAGCAGGCCATCGTCGCCCCCGCCGACTCGGACATCGCCGACGCCACCAGCCTCGCCGACCTCCAGGACGCCACGCTCGGCGCCGCCGTGGGCACCACCAGCCTCGACTACATCGAGGAGGTCATCCAGCCCGGCACCGACGCTGCCGTGTTCGACGACACCGCCGCCGCCAGCTCGGCCCTCGCCGCCGGCCAGGTCGACGGCCTCGTCTACGACCTGCCCACCGCTTTCTACATCACCGCCGTCGAGATCCCCGACGCCTCGATCGTCGGCATCCTGCCGGTGGTCGGCGACGCCGAGGAGCTCGGCATGCTCTTCGAGGAGGGCAGCCCCCTCGTGCCGTGCGTGAACGAGGCCCTCGCCGCGGTCGAGGAGTCCGGTGACCTGGCCGCGCTCCAGGAGGAGTGGCTCGCCAATGGCGGCGAGACGCCCACCCTCTCCGAGTAGCCCCGCACCACCCACCACCGATCACCCGACGACCGGCGCAGGACGAGGGACCACCCATGACGGCTGACATCGGCTCGGGGCCGCCGCCGGCGCCCCCGGGCCGATGGGCCTCGTGGCGCCACGAGCTCGGCGAGGAGGGCGCCCGCGGCGCGCTCATCGCCTTCGTGGCGACCCTCGCCTTCGTCGGCGTCGCGCTGTGGTTCGTCCTGAGCTCGAAGACCTGGCCGGACGTACAGCAGCAGTTCTTCAACCCCGAGGACTTCAAGGAGTCGTGGCCGGACGTGCTGTCGGGCTTCTGGCTCGACATCAAGATGTTCCTCATCGCCGAGGTGCTGATCCTCGCCTTCGGCCTGCTGGTGGCGGTGATCCGGAGCCTGCGGGGCCCGGCGTTCTTCCCGCTGCGCCTGCTGTCGGTCATCTACATCGACCTCTTCCGCGGCATCCCGATCCTGCTGATCCTGTTCCTGCTGGGCTTCGGCGTGCCCGCGCTGCAGCTGCCGGGCGTGCCCAACGATCCGCTGTTCTGGGGCGTCGTGTCGCTGGTGCTCTCCTACGCGGCCTACACCGCCGAGGTGTACCGGGCGGGCATCGACTCGGTGCACGAGAGCCAGCGGGCCGCGGCCCGCTCGCTCGGGCTGACGCAGTGGCAGACGCTGCGCTTCGCCATCGTCCCCCAGGCCATCCGCAACGTGATCCCGGCGCTGCTGAACGGCCTGGTGAGCCTCCAGAAGGACGTCGCCCTCGTGAGCGTGCTCGGCGTGCGCGAAGCCGTGCGCGAGGCCGAGATCTACAAGAGCCGCACGTTCAACTACACGTCGTTCATCGCCGCGACGGTGCTGTTCCTGCTCGCGTCGATCCCCCTCGCCCGCCTCACCGACTGGTACACCCGGCGAGAGCGGGCCCGCCGCAGCCAGGTGGTCGCGTGACCGCCGATCTCTCCTCCCCGCCGCTGCTCAACGTCAGCGGGGTGCACAAGTCCTTCGGCCCGAAGGTGGTGCTCCAGGGCGTCGACCTCCAGGTGCCGGCCCACGGGGTCGTCTGCCTGATCGGCCCCAGCGGCTGCGGCAAGTCCACCCTGCTGCGCTGCATCAACCTCCTCGAGCCGGTCGACGCCGGCCTCATCGAGCTCGACGGCGAGCGCATCAGCGGCAAGGGCGTGAACGCCAACTCGGTGCGCCGGCGGGTCGGCATCGTCTTCCAGTCGTTCAACCTGTTCCCCCACCTGACCGTGCTCGACAACGTGACCCTCGGGCCCCGCCGGGTGCGCAAGGTGCCCCGCAAGCAGGCCGAGGAGCGGGCCCGGGAGGTGCTCGACCGCTTCGGCCTCGGCGACAAGGTCGACGACTACCCCGACCGCCTCTCGGGCGGCCAGCAGCAGCGGGCCGCCATCGCCCGGGCGATCGTCGGCGACCCCGAGCTGCTCCTGCTCGACGAGGTCACCTCCGCGCTCGACCCCGAGCTCGTGGGCGAGGTGCTGACGGTGATCCGCGACCTCGCCGCCGGCGGCATGACCATGGTGCTGGCCACCCACGAGATGGGCTTCGCCCGCGACGTGGCCGACCAGGTGTGCTTCCTGCACGAGGGCCGCGTGCTGGAGGCCGGCCGGCCGGCGCAGATCCTGAAGGACCCGCAGGAGGCGAGGACCCGCCAGTTCCTGGCGCGGGTCATCGCCGCCGGTCGCCTCTGAGTCGCGCCGACTCCCTGAGGGACCGGAACGCAGAGTCACCGCGCGCCGTGCCGGGCGGCCCGACGGCGAAGTCGAGCCACACCGGTGGTCATGAGCCGGCCCACCGGTCGAGGACCCGCGGCGAGGGCGGCCTGCTCGCCGGGAGAGATGCCGGCGGCGGCGCTCCAGCCGGCGACCGCTCTGCAGACCTCCCGCCAGACGGCTCGGGCGCAGCGGGACCGAGGCCGAACGGGGCGACGAGCGCCACCAGCGCTTGAGCAAACGCGAGGAGGGCGCGGGGTCGAGGATCCCGGGCCCTCGTGGGTTTCACGGCATCGGGCTCGCCGGTCAGGCCTCCGTGCGGCGGCCGTAGCGCCGCAGGGTGACGCCGGCGAGCGTCACCACTGCGGCAGTGCCGTTGCTACCGCATCACGAGCGCCACCACTGGTCACTCGCGTACTCCGAGGGCACTGCGGGGTCATCTGGCTCAAGTCCGAGCTCGTCAATCTCAGCAAACCACCGCTCACGCAATGAACTAGGAAGTAGTTGGCCACACCACGGGCAGTGCGTGATCAGTAATGTACTTGTCCCGCCATCTTGATAGATCAGACCAAACTCTCGGTAATGAGCGATATATACGAGTGGAACGTCAGGGTCGCGCAATGCTTCTATCATCGGTACGCATAGAGTGCAAACTGCGCTGAGGTCAGGTGACACTGATCCTCCTACCTGCGACAGGTGGCTTCACCATCTCCCCACTCGATGGATCCATGGATCCGAGGTGACGCCCGACCCTGTCGTAGACCTCGATGTCGGAGTGGGTGAAGTTCCACTCGAAGTACCGCCTGCTCCTACCGGATAATCCGTTGGTCTTGGTCTTACCGCGCCAGCTCTGGAGCCCCTGCCACACCGGGGAGTCACCGGGTGAGCAGTTGTGGACAAGGATGGCGCTTGTGCCGGCGGCGACGTAGTAGGTGTGGCGGTCGGCGATGGTGAGGTCGTAGGCCGCCGCGGTGTGGCGGGTGGTCCAGTCGAGCGCTTCGACGCTCACCCGGGTCCCGTCAGCAGCAAGGAGGAGGTCGCCGGGGTCGAGGTCCTGGGATTCCTGCCAGGCCCGGTCGGTCACGTTCCAGCACCGGTGGTCCTCGGTGGCCATCACCGCCCCCGCGGAGGTGTCCAACGCCACCAACACGTCGACATGCGGGAACGTCGCCGTCACCTCACGAGGCCCGGACTCGCCGGTCTCCGGATCGGTCGCCAACACCTCATCGCCCACCTCGACCTCGGCGATCGCCTTGGACGACCCGTCCGCCATCAACACCGGGGTCGACGCCGCGAACGACGCACACGGCACCAAGTCATCCGCGCCACGCGCCGCGTCGTCGACCACACCGTCGCCCTGGCGGACGGCGTCGTCGAGGACGTCGCCGCCCACCGCCCGGCCCACGCCACGCAACGCGCCGAACACAAGACCGCCGGTCACCCCGCCCACCAGAGCGTCGCCCGCGACCGTCCCCGGGTCCAACACGTCCTGGAACGGTGGTCTCCCCGCCCGGATGTTGTCCAACGTGCGGTCCACGACCCCCGCGCACGCCCCGCCGCAACCGACCGTTGGCCTGCGGGATCCATTCAGTCGTCGCCTCGATACGGGACAGCCGCATCAGTCGCTGCCGCCGTTAAGCGTGCGTCTGATGACGAGTCGAGAGTCGATTGATAGAGAAGGAGATGAAACGGTGTTGCAGGACGATCGAATCGGCCTGACCCGACGATCGGCCTTGACCAAGATAGACCTGCCGCATGTACTACTCTCATGAAAGTCGATAGGCTTGCCTGATCCTCCTCGACCAAGACTCTCTCTGCATTCTCAACAACGAGGACATATGCAGTGGCCGGGAGCCATTCGTCCATTGTACAAAGACAGTCCTCAAGGGCGTACCAGTTCTCGCCGAATCCGTCAAAGAACTGCAGGGCAGCAGCAATCTCATCCATGAGTCGCGCGGTGGTCACCATCTTTGTACCACGGAGACTTCGGACGCAGGTATCCACCCCTGATCGCGCGAAGAAGTGGCCCGGATTCCAGTTCTTGCGCTCGGGCTCACCCTGGCCAATTACGATGTACGGCGAGCTGACTTCGAAGAGGTAATCGAGACTCGTAGTGCTCATCGCAATCGCACCCAGCTTCGGAAGTGGTCGGAGGTAGCCCAAGCGCTTCCATCGCTTCCGATAATGATTCGCTGTCCGTCTAGCCACGATCTTTCATAGGGCGGCTTGAGGGGCGGGCCAGCCGCTCACGGTGAGTGGTGAGAAGGCGGCTCGGAGGCGGTGGAGGGCGTCGAGGAGGGTGGTGGTCCAGGGCCAGGTGCGGTCGAGGTCGAGCCGCTGGTTGGTGGGGGTGGTGCGGGCGGCGATGTGTAGGAGCCGGTGACGGAGGGTCTTGGGGGTGGCCCGCCGCAGCGGCCCGGTGAGGCTGATCTTCTGGGCCCAGACGAGCAGGTCGTGGGCGCAGAAGCACAGCTGCATCCACACGTCGTTGTTGACGACGTCGTCGAAGGGGAGGTTCGCGAGCCCACAGGCTTTGGTGTCGCGGATGACGTTCTCGGCTCGGGCGCGTTGGCGTTGGAACAGCTCGAGCGTGGCGGGGTCGTCGTCGTGGTCGCAGATGAACGCGGTGTGGCGCATCCCTTCGATGGTGTCGAACAAGGTGAGCTGGGCGCCGGGATGGGGGCGTTCGCGTCGGGCGATGAGCCGGGTCCCTTCGGGCCAGGCGGACAGGTCGACCAGGTCGGTGAGCTCGACGACCTCGGCGCCGTCACGGGCGGTGCCGTCAGGCTCGACCGCGGGCTGCCAGTGGTCGTCGGGGGTGAGGCACACGGCGTCGCGGACGCGGCCGTCGATGGCGTAGCCGAGGCTGAACCCGATGTTGCGGTCCCGGCATTCCTCGGCCAGCCAGTGGGTGGCGCCACCGGCGTCGGCGCGCACCACCAGCTCTTTGGCGGTGTCGTCGGGATGGTCGCCCGGGCGGTGACCGGCCGCCCACAGCTCGGGGAGCGCGTCGACGGCCTGGCCCAGGACGACCACGTGGTCCGCTGCGGTGTTCGACCCGGCGTTGCCGGGTCGCAGCATCCCGGCGAGGACCTCGCCGCAGTCGCCGGCCATGGCCAACAACGGGTGGTGACCGTAGGTGCGCTTGTAGGTGGGCGCGGCGTCGCCCTTGTCGGCCCGGGTGGTCACGATCGTGGCGTCCATGTCGATGACCAGCAGCTCGCCGTCGGGGCCCGCGCCCGCAGCCCACGCCCGGTCCCGGGCGGCCGCCCGTGCCGACGCCAAGGCCCGCAGCTCGACGGGACCGACCGCGTTGAACGTCCGCCACACCGTGGGCTCCGACGCCACCGGCCCCGCCACTGCGGGCTGGCCTCGCAACGCGGCCAGGTCCGACAGGCAGCTGGCCCCGTCAGCGAGGGCCAACACCATCTGGGCCATGGTGCGACCCGGCCGCCGGGACCGCCACGCCAACGTGTCGAACGTGTCGCTCATCCCCGCGGTCAGACCGGTCAGGTCTGCGGTCTCCGCGAGCCAGACCAGCCCGCCGCGCGACACCAGCCCCTCGGCGTCGCCGGTCACCGTGCGTGGCTGCGCCAGCCTGATAGCGTCCATCGTGAAAGCCCTCCCACTCTGGGATCGAATGCGTGTTCAGCGACAAGCATTTTCCCAGGTCGGAGGGCTTTTCGCGAGTTCAGACGGACCCGCTACGAAAGATCGTGGCTA